>Ga0206856_10004_pt1 | contig 83884 bp, 70 predicted proteins | sample Alteio_BWOrgCont_48_FD_152630 | JGI IMG/M metagenome (GOLD analysis project Ga0206856, IMG submission 152630) | Enriched cells from forest soil in Barre Woods Harvard Forest LTER site, Petersham, Massachusetts, United States -... | ecosystem: Environmental > Terrestrial > Soil > Temperate forest >...
ATTCGTATTTGGAGCCGATCGACCTTTTTGACACTCATCTTTATCAAAAGGGTGGATTGGTTTTGAATCTGATCCGCTTTGTTTTGGGCGAGGATCAATTCTGGAAGTCGATCCAATTCTACGTCAACCGCCACCGCGGACAGAGTGTCGAAACCCTCGATCTGATTCGCGCGATCGAAGAGACCACGGGGCGCAATCTTCGTCGACTCTTTGATGAGTGGGTATTTGGTGCCGGCTATCCTGAGTTCGAGTTGAGTTATCAGTGGCACGAAGATCGGAAGCTGGTTGAGCTCGTCATTGAACAAAAACAAACGGGGGGGCTCCCCTCTGTGACGAGTGATGGTGTGACGACGCATTTGTTTCACCTCCCAGTGGATTTGGAACTGACGTTGGGGGATGGTTCGAAAAAGACCCGCCATCGTATCGAGATCGGCGAGGCCCGGGAGCGCGTATTTTTGGCCGCGGAGAGCAAGCCTGTTATGGTTCGATTTGATCCAAACGGCAATATCCCAAAACAGATGAAGTTCCCCCGCCCTAAAGAGATGCTCATCTATCAGTTGCAGAACGACAAGGATTGTCTGGGCCGAATCGAGGCTGCGCACGAACTCAAAAAAATAGCGGATGCCGAAGTGGTGGCGGCCCTAGGTCGAGCTGTCGCACAAGACGGGTTTTGGGCCGTGCAGGCTGAGGCGGCGTCGGCACTCAGCGAGATTCGCACGGACGCTGCTCGAGATGCGCTCATCGCAGCTTTGGGTGCGACTCATCCCAAGGCACGCCGAGCGATTGTCCATGCTCTTGGAAACTTCAAAGACAAACAAACCACGGAAGCTCTCCGCAAACTTGCGGAAAAAGATGCGAGCTATTTGGTTGAGGCGACTGCGATTCGGGCTTGGGCGGGGGCGGTGTTGAAACCAGTGCCCGATCCGGCTCGTGCAGACGTGGATGCGGTTGAGAAATTTCTCATCTCTCGTCTCGAGCTCTCCAGTTATCGGGAGATGATCCGCGCAGCTGCGCTTCGATCTTTGGGCGATCTGCCAGGGATTGGACGGGGAGAACGTCCCGAGGCGTTCAAGACTCTGCTCGCCTGGTGCCGTCGTGGTCAACCCGGCGATGCGCGAATGGCAGCGGTTAGCGCTTTAGGGGATGTTGCGCGTATTGCGGCCCCCTCTGAGCGGGCTCGAGTGATGGAAGTATTTTCGCATTTGGCGGATGAAGATAATTTTATTTTGAGAATGCGTCTTGTTGCGGCCCTTGGGCATACTCAAGATCCAAATGCGATCGGGATCCTCCAACGGATTCGGGCTCTTGATCTGGATGGCCGAGTTCGTAGAGGTGCGATGACGGCTGTAGAAGAGTTGAGATTGGCGGGATCGACCCCTGAATCCGTTCAAAATCTTCGTGAAGCCATTGAGAAACTCGAGAACGAGTACCGTAAACTTCGATCATTTGTAGAGGATGCTCATCCTGCGATTAAGCCGGGGGTACCGCAGTAAGAGTTGGACAGCGCTATCACTTTGTTAGGTGGGAACTGGCATTCAGGCAGAATCAGGGGCGGCCACCAGGTGACTGAATCAGTCTGCAACCCTCACCGGTAACTGCTCACTGTTTACTGCGTCTTTTTAAAAGAGTAGTGTCCTAAGCGGCTTCGTCGATTTCAGCCGCTTCATTAGAGAGGTCCAGTGCCGGTTCCGTTTCGGCCTCAGAGGGCGTCTCGTTTTGCTGCGCTTCGAGTGCTTCTGTTTTTTTGCTTCGGCGTTTTCGCTTAGGGGCCTCAGCGCTTAGCTGGATTCCCTGATTTTTCTCGGCTTCGAAAAAAGCTTGGCGGGCGGCTTCGTCGACAGACGTGATTTCAAAAAGGGCTGGATTCTGATCATCGGAGTCTGAAATTTGCTCAAGTACATACCAATTTGGCGCCTGTTTAGACGCGACTTCGGTGACGAGCAGATCGGTTTCGAGTTGCGTAGTGAAGGTAGAAAGCGTAGTGGCCAAATCAATCGGTTCGCCCATCGCCGTATACTCGAGACGATTTTTGAATCCCAATTGGCCCGCGACGACTTCGCCGTAATGCATCCCCATACCGAGTTGTACCTCGGGGAACTGTTGTTCACGAAGGACCTCGTTGAGCTTATCTACTTTTTTTCGGATCTCAGCCGTCGCACGAAATGCATTGTCTGCATCGTTCGAGTTTTGAAGTGGCATCCCCCAAAATAAGAGGGCTGATCCGGCGTGGAGATGGTCGAGCATCCCTTCATGCGCGTCCGCGACGTCCGCAACGGATTGATTAAAGTCATTGAGAGCCTGGATTAGCTGGGGAGCCTCTCCCTGAGAGAGGGCTTTGTCCATCCCATGAAGGCGGCAGTGGAGGATCAGAATATTGCGGCGTTCGCCTTGCAAGTTCACTTTTCCGCGTCCGATTTTTGATTTCAGTTTTTTATTTTTCAGTTTTGAAAAAGTGATGGCGTTTCGTTCTTTCTCTCGGATATCTTCACATGTTTTTTGGAGGATTTGTGCGAACTCGCCGATTTCGTCTCGAGACTTTGCGTCTTGAAAAACCAAATTCAAATGACTGGGACTCATCGTGACGAGTGTCTCGCCAATACGTCTAAGTCGGGAGCCGATGATTCTCCAAGAAAGTAGCGCTCCAAAAATGCCCGCAAGCAGGATGATCCCGGCATTGTAAAGGAACGTCGTTTTTAAAAATGAAAAAACCGCCTGCTGGACAAAACTGCGAGGAACCTCAGAGACCATGATGAGGTTTCCGACAGCCAGTTTAGTGAAACTTCCGAACATGGCATGCCCGCCCGGGCGTTCGTCGTACTCGAGAGTTTGAGAAGGCTGGTCGCTTTTAAGAGCATTTAAGAAGATCGGAAGCTTTGAGATGTCCTCTCCATTAGCAAAGTGAGGAGGATTTGTCTGCGCAAGAACACGTCCCTCTCTACTGATCAAAAAGCTAGTCTGTCCACTTAATCCGGCGGTTTCGTTGAACGCGGAGATGATCTTATCTCCTCGGAACTCGATTTGGAGAAGGTCGCCGTTTAGCGCGCTCAACATCCGAATGACGGGAACGGCCCCACCACTTTTGGATCGAAATGATCCAAGCGCGATCTGTGTTCCGTCGTTACTGGCGGATCGAAAGTTCAATGGGTACTTGAGTTCAAGTTCGTGGGCATCGTTTGAGCTGAGATAAAGTTCGTGATTTTCGGGGCGAGTCACTCGAAAAGTGGGAGTCCAGCCCGATGCGCCTCGGTGATAGATGCTCACTGACATGAGTGAATCATCTTGCGACAACAAAACACTGGCTTGCGAGGCATTTTGTTTGGCGTAAAGCCGTCCGAGTTCGATCACGTTTCGGATTTGGTTGCTTGCATGAGATGCCAAAAGCGTGGAGGAAGTGAGGCTGGTCGCGCGAACCAAGTTCGAAAAATTATCGTTGATCGTACGATACGCAAAAAAGGAAATACCGCACGCGCTGAGTGCGGCGCTTGCCACTACGAAGGAGGTCAGTTTTTTACCGACACTGGGGAGCATAGGTATGGCCTAAATTTTCGTAACGACGAAATCCTTTTTGAATACGTGTCCGTTTTTGAAGACAAACTCTACATGAATTGGATTCTTGCCCTTAGTCAGTGGAACATAGTCGGTCGAAAAATGAGGGAGCTCCGACTGATCCGAGTCATTAGCAGCAAGGCTCTTATTCAGTGGGAAAACAGTCGCTTGAGCGAGGTTCCCTTGATTTGTAATCTCCGCTTTGACCAAGCTATCGGTGGCGGCGATCCCTGCATCACTTCCGCAAAGTGGACCTGAGAAGCGAGCCTTTGAGGCCTCAACAGTCTGTTCCGTCATGGTGGCTTCGCAATTCATCTGAATGCTTGCTAGGCTTTTGGCCGGTACGGACGCCGGAGCTCGTCCCTCTGAGACCGGGTTGGCGGCCATGGGCCTCAGGGCGGTCGGATGGAAGCCCTGTTGATCGTAAACAAGTTTATAGATTGAGTTACCGAAAATCACCGATATCACGGCGAAAATCACTAGCTCGACTGGGTTTGCGCGAAAGCGCCTAGGTGTCTTGGAGTTGACCATAACAAGAGACTTATCGGAGGGGACCCGGCAAAAATGAGCTACTTTTTGCAACCTTTTAGAGCCCCGGGTTTTAGCTAAAATGTGACTGTTTTTTGACTCCAGTACGGGCTAGACTACGAAATCGAAATGGATATTCTTGGTCAAACTTCGCTTCTGGTTGCGGTCACGAGCTTCGCGCTTGGCTTTGCGAATTTGTCACGCAACGTTCGCAATAAGCTTTTTATCGCCTTTGCCGTTTTAACTGCGTTGATCTCGGCGTGGTCACTTGCTTATTTTTTACAAAAAATGTGGCCGGGGGGTCCGTTCTATCGCTGGCATTTGTTTTTCAATATTTGGTTGGCGCCGGCGGCTTTAGCGTTCGTTCGGATTATGGTCCGGATTCAGGATGGGTTTAGTCGTCGACTTCTAGATTTAGGAGTCGCGAGTGCGGTGATTTTGTCAGGCGCTCTTGTTCTGCACTTTGAGACTGAACCTGCGATCCTTCAGTTGATTTATTTTATCCCCGTGATTGTGACGATTCAGATTCTGCGACTGATGTGGATGGATCACAAAGTGAGACACGGCGGAACGAGGAAATCTTCCAAGCGCCCCGTGGTAGGATTGAATCGCCTAAATTTGATCTACATTGGTGGATTGATCGTGATGACGACGTCGGTGATGGATCACGTACCTTGGCTGGGTAAGGCGATCCCGTCGATGGGCAATCTTTTACTGTCGGTTTATATTTTTTTCATTAGCCAGGCGATTTCGCAACAGCGGCTTTTAAACTTCAATGCTCTCCTCTCAAAAACACTCGTGCTCTTGGTAGTCGCATTGACGCTGACGGGGCTATATTCTCTTTTAGTCGCGTGGATTGAGAACAGTCCTGCTCTGTTTTTCCTGAATTCGTTCATTGTTTCATTTTTTATTTTGATGCTTCTCGATCCGCTGAGGAAAATGGTGGGGTACTTCACCCAGATTTTGCTGGGTCAAAAACAAAAGAGGCTGATGCAGGCTCTTCGGGAGGCGCAGTTTCAGTTGACTGGGATCGTGGATCAGGGGTCGCTCTTTCAGTCCGTTTTGACGACGGCTCAACATACCTTGGAGCCTCAGTGGGCCGCTCTTTTTGTTCTGAGGAGTGATGGCACTCGTTTTCGGCGCGTGCGCACGCTCGGCGATGAGCCCGGCAAAAGCTCTCTCAAAGAGATCCTCGCCAATCATGCACTGCTTGAATACTGCGACCATTTGGCAAAACGTGGGGAACTTCCGATCCTTTTGGATCAGATTTTAGAAAGCGAAATCGATCGTTCTGCCAGTCGGGTGCAGCGAGAACATCTGGCGGCCCTGATTCAGGGATTGCGTGCTTTAGGTTGCAATCTATTGATTCCGCTGACGGATGAGGGGCATATTTTGGGCTTTGTGACGTTGATGGTGTCAGCTCCTCCTGAGCTTTGGGGCGGAGGGGGCGGGAACTGGGGGCTTTTGCGACTCATCTATCCTTATTTTGAACTCGCGGCCCACACCCTTCGGAACTTAGAAGTTTATGTCAAACAACGAGAAAAAGAGCGACTCGCCACTCTAGGAGAAATGGCCGCCGGCCTCGCACACGAAATTCGGAATCCCCTCGGCGCGATCAAGGGAGCGGCTCAGTTTTTGGATCCTTCCAAGGATAAACCTGAAAGTCGGTTTCTCACCGTGATTATCGAAGAAGTCGACCGTCTGAATCGTGTCGTCACTCAGTTTTTAGACTATTCGAAGCCAGCCACCACCGACTTTAAGCCCGTCGATATGGTCGAGCTCGTTAAAAAGACGACGGAGATGCTTCGACCGAGCGTGGCTCAATCGATTCAGATCGAGTTTTTTTCTCCACTTCGACAAGCCTCAGTCATGGCGTCGGCGGAACAACTGCAGCAGGTCTTGATTAATCTGATTCAAAATAGTGTGAAATCTCTCGAGTCGCGCTCCGACGGAGGGAGGATCCAGGTTCGAGTCGATCTTGATCGTGAGGGGCAGCATGGGGGCGAGGTGAGCCTCAGTGTTGAGGACAACGGGCGAGGAATTAAAAAAGAACATCTCGAAAAACTTTTTATCCCCTTCTTTACCACCTCACCGAGCGGAACAGGATTGGGATTGTCGATTTCACAAAAGATATTAGAAGCGCATCGAGGTCGAATTGATGTGGCTACGGAAGAGGGGCGTTTTGCTCGTTTTACTGCTATACTGCCGTACGAGCGAGGTGTAAAATGAAAGGCCAAATTCTCGTCATCGACGATGAAAAAAATATCACCTTCGTGATCCAAGCGATCCTTGAAAGAGCCGGCTACGAAACTCTGGTGTACAACGACAGTTCGGAGGCGCTTCGCGCGATTGATTCCGAGGATGTGAATGTCGTAATCACGGACCTTTATATGCCCGGGCCTGGAGGGATGGAGATCCTCGAGCATTGTGCGAAGAACCACCCACAGCTCCCCGTTGTGATTATCACCGCTTATGGGACAGTGGAGTCGGCGGTTTCGGCGCTGAAGCGTGGGGCTTTTGATTTTATCACGAAGCCTTTTGAGCAGACCGACCTTTTGAGCGTGGTTCAAAAGGCACTCGCGACTTACCATCAACGTCAGAAGGAACCGATATTTCTCGATCGTGATTTATCGCGCGACACCTCATTAGAGGCTACATCGGGAGCCGCAAAAGGGACTGCCTCTCATCAGGACTCGCCGACGATTTCGATTTCCTCGATCGTGGGATCAAGCGCGCAGATGCAAGAGATCTTCAAAGTGATCGGCAAGATCGCGGCATCTCCCTCGACCGTCTTGATTTGGGGAGAGAGTGGTACGGGCAAGGAGCTCGTTGCGTTCGAGATTCATCGCAATTCTTCGCGAGCCGATAAGCCGTTTATCAAGATCAATTGCGCGGCTATCCCGTCCACACTGATTGAGAGCGAGCTTTTTGGTTATGAAAAGGGCGCTTTTACGGGCGCTGTGGGCTCAAAGCCGGGGCGTTTTGAGTTGGCGCACGATGGGACTTTGTTCCTCGATGAAGTCGCGGAGATGCCGCTTGAGATGCAAGTCAAGTTGCTTCGTGTTCTGCAGGAGCAGGAGTTCGAACGCGTAGGCGGCGTGAGTACGATCAAGGTAGATGTTCGCATCGTGGCGGCGACCAATAAAGATTTAGAAGCCGAAGCGCGAGCCGGAAGGTTTCGCGAGGATTTGTTTTATCGGTTGAATGTGGTTCCCATTCACATCCCGCCGCTGCGGGAACGAAAACAAGATATTGAGCTGCTGGTTCGGTATTTTCTCCGACAGTTTAATTCTAAGCTTAAAAAAGAGATCACCGCGATCTCCCCACAAGCGCTTGAGGCGCTCATCGCATACCATTGGCCAGGTAACATCAGACAGCTCGAGAACGCGCTTGAACGTATGGTCTTGATGTCCGACGGAGCCGTGATCACGGCTCACGAGCTGCCGGAAGAGATCGCTGCCCTTCTTCCTCCCTCTGGTGCGGCGGACTCAGGGGATGACTCTGATCAATCGCCGACGACATTTAAAGAAAAAGTCAAAAAACAAACCCAGACTCTGGAGCGCGGACTCATTGAGAAAGCTCTCGAGGAAACCTCCGGCAATGTGACCCGAGCCGCTTCGATCCTCGGGCTTTCACGCAAAGGACTGCAGCTAAAGATCAAAGAATTAGGGTTGAAGCGCCCACTCGATTAAGTCACGAGAAGCCAGGACGGCGTTGGAGAGTGCGGTGCAAGTCACCGCATTCAGGCGCTCACGAGGCTCTTTGAGATCGGCGCGTGTTGCGTACTCGACGTAGTTGGGCATACCGATGTTGAGTGGGAGATTGTGATTGGGCTCCTTGAGGTCGGAGCCGAAAAAATCATATTCCGCATGACCCATTCGCGAGGCTATTTTAATCGAGGCGTTCGCTACGGCATGCCCGAGCTCTTCAGGTCCGGAGTGGGTCGAATCAAATTGAAGATTCGAATACAGTTCGGGATTGGAGAGGCATTTTGCATAAGGAGACTGGTCGCCCGCCTTGACTTGAAGGAGGGTGTAGGTCTCGTAGGCCCAATGATAATTGGAGATCGTGCGGGTGGTTTCTTTCACTAGTGCATTGAAAGCTTGAGCGGGGTGCAGAGGATCGGTAAAAATCGCGTTGAAAAGCACGTTCCACGGCACCATTCGGAGATTGGGGATTTGGGTCGCGTGAAAAGGCTGCGCGAGATCCTGAGCATAATGGATAGCCCAGCCGAGAATGCGATATCCCCACACACGGTCCTGAGGAGTCGCAGCACTTCCGCGAATAAGTTCTCGAGCTTGAGATGCTAAAAGCTGGATGCGCATCGGAGCTTGTCCTAAAGCGTGCGTAGGAACTTGAAAAGTGGCAATCGGATGCGCGAGTTTCCATCCTCCAAAATACATATGTCGAAAACCCTGGCTGGTTGTTCCATGGTAGCCACCCAGGAACTTGCGCTCGTCGAGTGGATCATAGGGATTGCCAGGTTTGGAGTCGAGCTCTTGATCCATGCCACGATCGGGTTCATCAAGTACAGTTGTAGAACCTAAGATTTCACGTCCGCTCACGGTCGGTGCTGGGCACGCTGGAGAGGGCGAGGGGAGGCGAGACAGGGGGTTCAGGAGGAGCGCGCGCCTGTAGCGTTCATAAACCTCTTCGTCTTGAGGCGGACATGAGTTCGTCGTTTTTTCATCGAGTTTGAGCGCAGTTGAAGAAGAGAGTCCGGGTAAAACCCAGTGCATGAGAAGAAAATGGGAGTCCCATGCATTTGCATTCGGGACTCCCATCATCAAAAGCGCGAGCCAGAAGATCACGGAAACAAACCACGAAGCAGCATGGCGCGGTTTAAGCGATCCACGCCGCCAATGAGCGCAGCTGTTTTCATTCCGCATTTGAAACGGGCTTGAGTTTCGACCGTTTTCTTAAATGCGTTTTCCATCACTTGAGCCAGACGTGCATTGACTTCTTCTTCGCTCCAGAACAAGTTTTGCGTTCCCTGGACCCACTCGAAGTACGAAACGATCACACCACCAGCGTTACATAGAACGTCCGGGATGATGAAAGCGCCGCGAGCTTCGAGGTCTTTCAGCGCTTCCGCCGTGATCGGACCATTTGCGCCTTCGGCGATGATTTTCGCTTTCACGTTCTTGACGTTTTTCGAAGTGATCACGCCGTCGATCGCTGCAGGGATCAGAACATCCACGTCCAGAGCCAGTAGCTCCTCGTTGCCGAGAGCTTCAGCTTCTGGATAGCCGACGAGCGTGCGATTTTTTGAAAAATACTTCAGCACGTCTGGGATGTTGAGGCCATTCTTGTTGTAGAGGCCGCCCGCATAATCGCTGACCGCAACGACTTTGGTTCCAAGATTATAAATCTCAAGAGCCGCTACACCACCGACTTTACCGAATCCATGAACAGCGACTGTTGTCGTGCCATCGATCTTCGGTCCTGGTTTGCCGATTGCTTTCAAGTGTTTCGCCGCATGCTGAATCGTATAGACGACTCCGCGTCCGGTGCTCTCGGCGCGACCTAGGGAGCCACCGATTTCAACTGGTTTGCCAGTGACCACGCCTGGGATTGCGAACCCGCGCTCTTGCGAGAACGTGTCCATCATCCAAGCCATGTGTTGGCCGTCGGTGCCAACGTCTGGAGCGGGGATGTCTTTGTCTGGGCCGATGATCATGTTGATCTCAGTCGTGTAACGGCGGGTAAGGGCCTGCTGTTCTTGACGAGACAATTGGTTTGGATCGACGCGAATGCCGCCTTTAGCGCCGCCGAGAGGCAGACCCACGAGCGAGCACTTGAACGTCATCAACATTGCCAAGCCGGCCACTTCAGAGAGATTCACTTCTGGATGGAAGCGGATGCCGCCTTTGCCGGGCCCAAGGGTCATATTGTGTTGAACGCGATATCCTTCGAAGACGCGAATCGTTCCATCATCGAGGCGAATCGGTACGCTGACGAGAAGCGCTCGCTTCGGGACCATCAAACGCTCAGCAATATTTGGATCAAGCTTCATAACGGAAGCTGCATTCTGAAGTTCAGTCGCAGCATTGCGATAAAGATCGCTGCTATCCCACAGATGCGAACTTAGACTTCCCTTACCGGTACTATGTATGGACATGCTTTCATTCCCCCTAAAACTCGCGCTTTCGCGCCCGATATAAAAAGATAAAAATGATGATTCCGGGACATTAGTCCCGTTTTTTGGGAGGCGCAAGGATGTTTCGCAGTGAAATGGTGCGTTAACACCAAAGGTGAGCCCCACCTTTTGGTGAGGTGAGCCCCACCTTTTGATGTTACCATTTAATCGTATGAAGAAAATCCGAGTAGCAGTCTTGTTTGGCGGTCGATCAGGGGAGCATGAGGTGTCGCTCATGTCGGCGGCGTCGGTGATTCGTCACCTAGACCGCGAGCGATTTGAGATTCAGCCCATCGCAATTGACAAGGCGGGGCGCTGGCTGCCACTTGAGCTCAAGCAGATCGACACGAACGCAAAGTCTCTCACCGTTCCGACTCGCGCGTCCGAACAAGCGCTTTCATTGAAACCTGAAACGGGGCGCCCGTTCGATATTATTTTTCCGGTGATGCATGGTCCGCTGTGCGAAGACGGCGCCGTCCAGGGCCTCATGGAACTCGCCGACGTTGCCTACGTCGGTTGTGGCGTTCTCGCTTCTGCCGTCGGCATGGACAAAGAAGTCGCCAAGCGCCTCATCCGCGATGCGGGCCTGCCGATCGTGCCCTATGTTTCGTTGAAACACGAAACCTGGAAACGCACGCGCGAAGAGAGCGCACGAAAAATTTCAACCGAGCTGGGCTTTCCCGTCTTCGTGAAGCCTGCTAACCAGGGCTCCTCCGTAGGCGTTCATAAAGTGAAAGAACTGAGCGCATTGAACGCGGCTTTGGAAGATGCGTTTCGCTACGACTCCAAGGTCCTCGTCGAGCGCGCCGTCGCGGCTCGCGAAATCGAACTCGCCGTTCTCGAAAATCCTGATGCCGGAGCACCGCCCCTTGTGAGCATTGCGGGCGAAATCGTTCCTCATCACGAATTCTACTCTTACGAATCCAAATACCTGGATGAAAACGGCGCCGCTCTTTTGATCCCGGCTGGCATCACCCCTGCGCAAATGTCCGAGGCACAGCGAATCGCGCGCGTTGCTTTTGAAGCACTCGAATGCGAGGGCCTGGCACGCGTGGATTTGTTTTTAGATAAGAACACAGGCCAACTTTCGTTCAATGAAGTGAACACGCTCCCGGGGTTTACGTCGATCTCGATGTATCCGAAAATGTGGGAAGCCTCGGGCATCCCGTATGCTGATCTGCTCTCGAAGTTAGTCGACCTCGGACTTGCGCGGCACGAGCGACGCAAGAAACTTGTGCGCGAGTTTCACGGATCTTAGGTGTTGTCGCGGTCTAGGGAGTCCGCCAACTTTCGCGAAGCAGCCAAGACTTAGGTTCAGTGAGTGCGACCGCGTACCACGCGCTCACGCCACCGCAGTCTTCTTTTCGCTTTCATCCGGATCCACCGGCGCCCGACCTGCGTTCGGGTCGATGATCTCGACGAAGCCACATTCTTTTTTCGGGCACTTGTGCATAAGCCCTGCGCGTTTCGTGATCTTCTCAGTCAGTAGCGGGAACTTACACTGCGGGCAAGGTTGTTGGATCGGTTTGTCCCACAATGCAAAAGCGCACTTCGGCCATTGATTGCAGCTATAAAACAATCGTCCGTAGCGGGATTGGCGCTGAGCGATTTCACCGGGTTCGCACTCGGGGCACTTGATCCCGATCGTGACGGCGGCGGTGTATTTGCAATTCGGATAATCGCTGCAGGCCAGGAACTTGCCGAACTTCCCACCCTTGACGACCATGGGGTTGCCGCACTTCTCGCACTTTTTGTCGGTGTATTCTTTTGGGACGATAACGATCTCGCCTTGGTCGTCTTTTTTAAAGTCTTGTGTATTTTTACACTCCGGATAATTCGAGCAGGCGAGAAACGACCCGAGCTTGCCCCATTTGATGACCATCGTGTGCCCGCATTTTTCGCACTTGATGTTGGTCGGGACTTCTTGCCGCTTCACATTCTTCATGTGCTCTTTGGCGGTCTCGAGAGTTTTTTCAAACGGCTTCCAGAAGGCGCCTAAGATTTTTTTCCAATCCTTTTTGCCTTCTTCGATCTCGTCGAGTTGGTTCTCCATCTCGGAAGTAAACTCGCTGTTTAAAATATCCGGAAACGATTGGATCAAAAGTTCAGTGACGACCGTGCCGAGTTCGCTTGGGTAAAAGCGGCCTTCACGCTTTTCAACATATTCACGGTCCACGATGTTCGACAAGATCGACGCATAGGTCGACGGGCGGCCGATGCCTTTTTCTTCCAAGTCACGAATGAGCGAAGCGTCCGTGAAACGGGGAGGCGGTTGGGTGAAATGCTGATCCGGCAGCATCTCTTTGTTTTTTACCGTGTCGCCTTCTTTGAGGGTCGGGATCTTGAGCACGCTCTCGCCGTCATCCTCGCCACCTTTTGCGCCGTCTTCGGTGCCTTCCGTGTAGACGGCGGTGAAACCTGCGAATTTCAAAACAGAGCCCGTCGCACGATACTGTTGCTGACGGCCTTGTTTATCTTGCGTGATGATGTCGATCGCCGTTTGATCGTAGGCAGCGGGGGTCATTTGGGAGGCGACGAAACGGTTCCAAATCAATTGATAAAGTCGGAACTCATCTTTTTCTAAAAAGTGCTGAACTTTTTCAGGCGTGTACTCAAGCGACGTCGGACGAATCGCTTCGTGGGCGTCTTGCGCGCTTTTCTTGGATTTATAAACGTTCGCCTCAGTGGGTACGAAGTCTTTGCCGTAACGTTGCCCGATGTACTCACGCACAGCTTCGACGGCGGCCGGCTCGATTCGCACCGAGTCCGTTCTCATATACGTGATGAGACCGTTGGTGCCCATATCGCCGAGATCGACACCTTCATAAAGGTGCTGAGCGAGCGCCATCGTTTTTTTAGCGCTAAAACCGAGTTTGCGCGAAGCCTCTTGTTGCATTCGGCTGGTGATGAACGGTGCTTGAGGTTTGCGTGAGCGTTCTTTTTGTTCAATTGATGAAATCTTCCATGGCGCGCCCTCGAGAGCGACGACCAATTCATCGACCGTTTTTTTATTCGGTAAAACTGGGTCTTTTCCGTCGATTTTAAAAAGGTGAGACTGAAAGTCCACTCCATCCTTTGAAAAAATCGCGTCGATCGACCAGTATTCTTCGGGTTTGAATTTTTTAATCTCAGCTTCGCGATCCACAACGAGGCGAAGCGCGACGGATTGAACGCGACCGGCGGAGATTCCGCGTTTCACTTTGTCCCAAAGCAGGGGGCTGATCTTGTAACCGACGAGGCGATCCAAGATTCGGCGAGCCTGCTGAGCGTGGAACCGATTGGAGTCCAAAACCGTCGGTTTGGACATGGCTTCCAAAATAGATGCCTTCGTAATCGAGTTGAAGAGAACTCGGTGCACCTTCTTGCCGCGCGTTTTGAGTTCTTCATTAATATGCCAAGCGATCGCCTCTCCTTCGCGGTCCGGATCGGTCGCGAGGTAGAGTTCAGGCACGTTGGCCGCGTGCTTTTTGAGTTCGGCGATCACCTTCGCTTTTGACGGGATGAGTTGATAATCGGGCGTGAACCCTTTTTTGGTGTCCACCCCGAGTTTACTCTTCGGGAGGTCCTTGATATGGCCGACGCTCGCTTTCACGACGTATTCGCGCCCGAGGTACTTTTGGATGGTTTTTGCCTTGGATGGCGATTCTACGATGACGAGCGCTTTCTTAGCCATGAGCCACAATAGGCGGAGTTGGGTAAATTTTTCAAGAAATAGGTTTTGACGCGGAGTTTACACCTGGGTCTCTAACCAAGGTGTACCTTTCAGGGGCAGACCTCCTGTCTTTGTTCGCGCCCGGTTTTACCGGGCTGCGCCATCCATGGCGCGAAACCCATCAAGGCACACTTTGGTTAGAGACCCAGGTGTAAACTCCGCGTCAAAGCCTGCTTCTTGAAAATCAGCGAGGGGGAAGGGGAGTCAAAATTCCGGCGAGATATCTGTAACGTTCAACTTTCCTTCAGACTCTCCGAAAAGCAAAGAGGTGAGGCACCTTCTATTTTTGTTTTTCATTTCCGGTCTTGTGTTCGCCGGGCGGAGCGCTCAGGCTAACTTTGCATGTCCGAAGCCGGAAGGCGGGGCGTGCGGTCAATGTGAGCCGCAGCTCCAGGCTCAGATGGACCAGCTGTCTGCGGACGCCGACGCGGGTAAATTTTCGAGTGTGGAGGAGTTTCTCAATGCTATCCCACCTGTGATGAGAGATAACGAGGCGCTCATTGGTAACAGTTTGAGCACTCAACCTGGAACGGTCGTCATCGACCCCCTGACTTCAAAACCCAAAGTTCGTCCGCGGGTCGTGATGAAAAGTCCAAACTCCGAGGTCTGGATCACGTACAATACCGACCCCCATGCGAAGAATTACAACACGGTTGAGATCACCCGCTGGAATGGAAAAAAACCAGGCTGGGAGTATTCGCAGTTCCCTCCAGTTCACGACCACGACGTCGCGAAAGATTGCAAACTTTGCCATCGCGAAGAGCTTCGTCCGAATTTTGACTCGTATCAAACCTGGGCTGGATTCTTGCCACCGCGAGATGATGTTCTAGAGAGAACCGCAAACGGCGAGCCGGATCCGAGTTCCAGTTTATGGCTTTCGTTTATGGATGAGGTCATTCAAGCAAAGAAGACGGGCGGTTCGACTCGCCTCTCCGGGATCAAGATCCCCTATCCGGGAGATGAGCCCGACGACGTCAAGTTACAACATATTCGAGACACAATTCGACTGGGACCCGACGTTCAAACTGCAAATGCCACGAATGCTGACACATCGGTACTACATGGTTACAGGATCGAACACCTGCCCACAGTCGCGTCCGGAGAGCTGACTAATACGAGCGGTAAAACTTTTCTTAACGCTGGATTCGGTCACGTCGCTTTTGATCAGATGTTGAATCTCCAAATGTGCCAGGTAGGAACGAATTTGGAGCGTGATAAGAATTATCCAAAATTTAAATACGCGCTCGCCGCAATCGTGAATGGATGCACGCCGAATAGAAGACTTTTAGATGATCTGCCGGACTTCCAAAAGCAGATAGCGAACCAGTACTTTAATAATAGTAACAGTACGAAGAAAAAGTCTCTCCAAACCACAAGCGAGACCACCCTTGACAGGGTTTTTGCAGATACGGCTCTGAATGAGTCGCAATTGGATATCCAAAAACAAAAAAGGGAGACTCAGTATCTCACTCAATTGGGAGTGCCTTCCGCGGAGACTTATGGACGGAAACTGGTGAGCGTACCGGATACGGCCACGGAAGAGATCTCCCGAGTTCGCTATCTCTTGGAGCCTTTTGGGATACGTGTTGGGGACTGGTCCATGTCATTTGGCAATGACCTCTCCAAACAAAGCTACACTTTCGCGGACCAGTTCGAAATTCTTCATCAGCAAGCGCTTTTTGGACGAGTGGAACAAGAGTACAACAATTCGCATACGGGAGAGAGTTATTGTGACTGGCTCAAGGCCGAAAGCAAACAAGCTCTCAGCAGCGCTCCGACTCAAGCTCCGATCGTTAAGCAGGACCTGACGGCAAATCAAATCTTGGGTTCGTGTCGAAAAGTCTCCACAACCTCACTTCGCGGCGATGCGTTTGGCAAGGTTTCTTCTCACATGGCTTTGGTTGCGTCAGCGAACTCAAAAGTACTTCGTCGTGAAGCGCAGGGCATTTTGAATCAGTGTGTATCCTGTCACTCGTCTTCATCGGTCGTGGATGAGAATGTAGACTCCGGACAAACCAATGTGTTTACGGCCGGGCCTCCCGAGAAACTCAAAAGCTGGCTCGAAACCGTCAGTTCCTCGGATAAAAAACGGACTTGGTTTGATCGAGTAGTAGCGGCAACGAGTTATGCAAAGTCTATCAAGATGCCTCCGACCCACCCGTTGAGTGACGAGAGCAGGCAGATCCTTCTCGCCTATCTAGCGTCCGTTGTGATGTCCGATGATGGCACTGGAGATGGCTACGCCTGCGAAGAATTCAGCGATACCTCTGATAAGCCGAATCAAAGCTTCGGTATTAGTGATCCGAAACTGAAAAAATCTGGGTACGCAAAATGATAAAAATAAACAAATTACTTCCGGTTTTAAGTGTCTTTTCATTATGCATTTACTCTCCGGCCGGTTTTGCAGGACGTCCCATCCACAAACTACAGAAACGAAAACTGGCCTCGGCGGAACTTAAATTGATCGATTGCTTCAAGGAGAATGGTCAGCCCGCGCTGAGTTTGATTCGTGACCAAAGCCGTATCCCCAGTCAAATCGTCGTTCAAGACGTCCGTGATCCCGATGCGCCTAACGCTTTTGATATCACCGCGGTCGATGTCGAGGCTGCTGCGGCTTTTTCGCGCTCTACGGTTCGCGCCAATCCCAACGCGCGCACGATCAAATCTCTCGCCTATCGCGGCACCGGTTTTAAACTGATTGTTCATCTCGATCGGACCTCTGTCGGCGTGGGTGAGCGCTACTCTGCTGAAGTCGGCAAGGATCATTTGAGTTGCGGTTTTTTGGTGGGGCTTGATCAAGTGACGGTTGTGGGCGGCAAATCCGCACAAGTATTGACCGTGGGTGACTTGCATGTGGTGAGCAAAATCCCTGTCCCCGGTTCTCCCGACTGGATGGGAGTAGGGTTTGGCTCTCTTTGGGCGCCGATGGATGGTCAACTCATTAGAATTGATCCGGCGACTGATCAGATCATTGCAAACATCGCGATTGGTACAGGTTCTTATCGAGGGGTGGGGATCGGATATGATTCGGTATGGATCACAAACTGTGGTGATAGAACGATCTCTCAAGTGGATGCGAAAACCAATCACGTGGTTCGAACGATCCCTGTGTCGATCGATGGAACGAGTGAGGGGAGTATCGGGGTGGGTGAGGGTGGGATTTGGATTGTGACCTACGATGAAGCTCGGAGCAGTTCTCAACTCACCCAGCTTGATCCGAAGAGCGGGGCTATTTTAGCTCAGACTTTGATACCGCCCGGGAGCGGAGTCGTCGCTGATTATGGCAGTGTTTGGGTCACTCATCCCTCAAGCGGAACAGTCAGTCGGATAGATCCGAAGACGCACAAAATTGTCGCTACTCTGAATGTAAACTCGGGGCCACGGTTCATTGCTTCCGGCGAAGGTGCGATTTGGGTTTTGAATCAGGGCGATGGAACAGTCTCCAAAATAGATCCGAAATCGAATATCGTTCTCAACATAGAAGCGAATACCCCTGGGTTTGGGGGGGATATTGCCGTAGGGCAGGGGGCCGTTTGGGTTTCTATTGGGGGAGTTCCTGTTACTCGCATTGACCCTTCTACGAATTCAGTGACCGAGCGTTTTGAGGGGGATGCCGGTGGCGACGCGCTTCGTGCAGGGTTGGGTTATCTCTGGTTCTCCGAAGGCAGTGGCAGAATTTGGAAAATAACTCCTTAAACATTTGATCGTCCGACTAAAAACCCGTTCTCGTCGTGGATGAGTTCGTCACTCAGCGCGTCTTGTAAAGCTTGGAAGAATCGTTCTGGTCGCCATTCTTGCGTGAGCGCCCAGTCCAGAATCTGTTGGACATGTGCGCCCCCTTGGATTGACGTGAACTTGCAGACTTCTACACTTAGAGCGATGGCATCTGGGTGTTCGAATCCCAATTGCCCAATCCGCTCGGTTCGCACATGACGGACGGGGCGGCGGTGATTTTCGTTTTGTGCCGCAAGACGCATCCAAACTTGTCCCAAACTATGTGTGCCCCAGTAAACCACCGCGTGGTCGCGATCAATGAGAGTTTGATTGCCAGCAAAACACGTATCACCAGGAAAACACGGGGTCGCATATGAGATTCTGTTTTGATCTCTCGCCCAGCGTGCTGTGTTTAGAGCCCCTGACTTTTGGCTGGCTTCGACGATCCAAGTAGCTAACGACCAACCTGAGATCAGTCGATTGCGAAGAAGAAACGACGTGGGCTTCGGTTGCGTATCGCCCGGATATTGACTGATAAATAGGCCACCGTTATTGAGAATGGTTCGTCGTAGCGCCATGTTTTCGGGCGGGTACGTATTGAGAATCCCGCCGGCAAGAATCGCGATGGTTGGAAGTCCAGCGTCTATCGCAGCTTCGTGAGCCGCCGTATCGATCCCGAGTGCAAATCCTGAGATCACGATCAAACCCGAGTTTCGAAGTTCACGAACTTGCGTCCGGGTCAGGTGAAGTGACTTGGGCAAAGCTCTGCGTGTTCCAACCACCGAAAATCCGTCCTGCGGAAGGCGATTCAAAAGTTCGAGAGAGGATTCTTTTCCTTGGATGAAAAGCTCCTCGGGAGGTTGATCGACGGCCCAAATAGCGAGCTCACTCCAGCGAGGATCGGTGCGATTGATTTGAAATACCGAAAAATCTTGAGTTTCCATGCCTAATCAATCGTGCAAATGAGTGGCCTGGATAGGGAGGAATCTGATGATTCTTTGTTTTAAAAACGACCTACCTGATTCGAATCCGGACTCACCGTTTTTGGTCGAATCAATTACGGCCCCATAGGAGTCGTGTTGTTGTCTTCAGGGGTCGGCGGTGGAGGCGGCGGAGCTGGAGGCGCAGACGCATCGGGAGCGCTTGGAGGTTGTTCAGGCGCAGGCTGTGCAGTTTCAGGGGGCGCGCCTCCTGGAGTTTCAGGAGTGATGGCAGGGATTGGTGCGCCTGCTGCTGGTTGTTCAGAGGGCGCCGGTTGCGGCTGAGCTGGAGCAGTTGAAGTTTCTGGTGCAATCGATGGCGTCGGTGCCGGAGGTGGGTTGGTCGGCGCAGCCGATGGAGCGGGCTCGGGCGTCGCCGGTGGAGAAGTAGGAGATGCTGCTGGAGTTGGAACGGGAGAGGGGGTCGGATTTGCCTTCCATTTTTCGAGCTGTTTAAGTTCTTTTTCTTCGTTTTTCCCGAGTCCTTGATGATTGTCGAGCTGTTCAAGCTCGTCCTCGGAGCGGGGTTGGCCTGTCGGCGTCGTTGATACTGATTTTGCATTGATGATCTTTTGCCGGATCAGATCAGAGATATCCGTGAGTAACGTGACTGTCGTTCCGTCCTCGATCGGTTCCGGGCTCGACGAAGCGCGAACGAGAGAGAATCGCTCGCTGGTTTGGATGACCTTGAGATCCGTGGAGGGCAGAATGTCGGAGTCGGTAATGAATTTGCCGTCACGACCTGGATCTTTATGTTGGTAAGAGCGGAAGATCATCCCCGGGCGCACACCATCATCTGACCCGCGGTCGATGAATGCTTCTTTGTGTTGAGTGATGAGGGAAATCGCCATCCCAGGATCAAGCGTCACGAGTGCCTGAACAGAAGGAGGGCCTGGCTTCGGATCTAAATCCAGGCCTCGCGGCGGAAGATTGATCACGTAACTCCCGCGAGGTAGATAGCTTTGAAGTCCGATCACGCGGGCGACGAAGATTTGGTCTTTCACCGAACTGATAATCACTTTGCCGAGAATAGGATAAGCGTATCCCCTGCGATCAGAGTCGTTGGATTTAATTTTCAAAGGATCCGTCGTCACAGCGTAGGTATCGCCCACTTGAAGATCGGCCTCAGCATGAATGTAAACGATGGTCTCAAGCGCTTGGAAATCTTCCGGACCGCTCGACGCAAAGACTTTGCCGAGAATCGGTATCTTATCCGACGTCACGTAGTTGCTGATCTCGATGGATTGATTCAGTGAGTGCATCAATTTGCGAGGGGGTTCGTTGATCGGTTCGGTCACTGTGAGTTCAGTATGATTATAATCTTCCCAGCGTTGATGAGGGAGGCGTTTCCACTCGGGGTCTGAACTCGAGGGCGCTGTTGGATTTTGTGTCTGGGATATTTGGGATGTCTGGTCACCGGGTTCAATCGGACTCGGCGCGCCGCCGATCGCGACAGACGGAAGTGAGGTTCCGCTGCCAGGCATGAAGGCGACGAGTTTTCCAGGACGGATCAGATGAGGATTGGTGATTTGCCCATTGTTGAGTGCCCAAATTTTCGGCCAGTATTTACCATCTCCAAAAAGGCGTTTCGAGATCGCGTAAAGTGAATCCCCCTGGGCAACCGTATAATTCGCAGAAAAATGGTCCCCCGCGATCGACTTCCACTCCGCATCGGGAATGGGCTTCAGATGTTTCGCGACTTGAAGGCTGTCTTGTTCGGGGGTCGGTTTCGCAAAAGCAGCAGACGTCAGCAAGGTCGTGAGGCTGACGCTCAGGCAGAGCATTCTGAAAAGAGGGCGATGAACCTTCATTCACTGTTTCCGTCGGTGTTGTCGCTTTCATCCGGAATATTGGGAATCGCTTTGGCAGGCTTTTTAGCCAATGGAGCTGTTGGAACAGGCGGCTCGTCGATTCCCCCTGGTCCCGCAGGCACTGGCCTTAGACCGCCTGATGATTCTTCTCCGGACGAAGTCGATGTTTCCGCGATGTCAGCCGCGTCGGGCTGAGCTGATGGATTTTGTGGCGCCGCTGCTTGGGGCGATTCTTTAGAGCCCGCTGCGGGAGATTGCGGAAAGAGCGAAGTTAAAAGCTGACGGTGGCGTGCTGCCGCCTGCGTATCTTTTTGGTTGTCTTCGATGGACGCCATATCGCGCAAAGTTTCAGGAACGCGGCTTGAACGATCATAAGAAGTGAGGACACGCTGATATTCTTGCAGCGCGAGTTTGTATTCTTTTTGTTCAAAATAGCTGCGGCCAATATAATACTGAGCCGAACCTGCCAAGGCGTGGTCCGGAAATTTTTCAAGAAATCCTGAATAAGCTAGAACGGCTTCAGCATATTTTCCGGAGTGAAAGAGAATCATCGCCTTTCGATAACTACGAACTGCTTCGTCGTTCACAAATCCGGCATCAGGGTCTCGTTCCGAAGCGACCGTCGGAACTTCGGCTCCGACACCGTCTGCTGGATGAGAGGTGACGGCTGTGGGCTTTGCTTTTTGGACGGCCGCTTTTGGCTCCGTGCTCTTGGCAGCTTCGGTCCCCTTCGTATTCAGTGCGCTGAGTTTCGAGTCCATTGAGTCGATGCGGCTGTTGAGGGTGGCGATGGTGGATTTCAGTTCGGTCACCTGACTTTGAAGCGCAGAGTCATCTTTTTTTGAGGCAGCGGCGCAGCCCGTCAGTGCAACGGAAATCAAAAATGCCACTATTTGAGTCAAGCGAGGTGAGGCTGCTGAAATGGGACGAAGCATGGGGCCGGTTCCTTCCTCATCTAAGAGTAAGTTGACTGGGTCAATTCGGCAAGAGATACCGAGTATGAAATATTGAGAGGATGGCACTGATAGATGCAGGATCGGGGGTGGGCTCCTGCCCTTGTTCGCGCCCGGCTTTAAGCCGGGCTGCGCCATCGTGGCGCGAAACCCCTCCACTGCATCTATCAGTGCCATCCTCTCAATATTTCATATCGGCTGTAGATAAACGGAGATGGTATGCTCAAGAGTGTGGTGAAGGTGATTCGGGTGAGGAAGCAGGATTCGGCTTTTGTCTATTTCACACTTGAAGCCAATGAAGGGATCGCGAGTTATTCGACGTTGCCGCATCAGGCTGGGGACGCGTTTCGTGATCTGGAGTTGCGGATCCCACCGGATTTTGTGAACGAAGTGGATGAGCTATTAAAAAGTTTGGGAGAGATGGTCTATGAAATCAGAACTTAAAGCCTTCGGCATCCCGGATCTCGACGTCGACAAAATTCTCCACACGGCTCTTCGCAACGGCGGAGTTTTGGCCGAACTGTATTTTGAAAAGACGGAGTCGACTCGGATTTTTTACGAAGGTGGACGAGTCGATCGAATCATGGATGGTACCGATCGTGGCGTGGGGTTGCGGATTATTTTCGAGAATCGCTCGGTCTATGGCTACACCACGAATTTGGGAGAGCCGTCCGTTTTGGCATTGGCAGAGACTCTTTCTGCAGCCGTTTCGTCCGGTCATCCCGCTAAAAAGTCAGACGGAAAAATCGAATGGGGCGCGGCCCGTCAGCCGTCGAAGGAGATTTCACAATATCGGATTCAGAAATCTCCCCGCAACATCTCCATTGGCGACAAGATCGAGATCGCTCGTCGAGGGGAGTCCGCGGCACGCGAAGCGCTCCCGGAAGCCCGGCAGGTGACGGCCGTCGTGCTCGACACCCTCCGCGATAATTTGATTTTAAACAGTGACGGTTTAGTCGGGACCAATTCAAAAACTTATCTCCAGATGTTCGTGCAAGTCGTGGGTGAAAAAGACGGTCGTGTTGAGTCCGCACATGAAAGTGACGGCGGATTTGTCGGCCTCGAGTTTTTCGATACGACAACGCCTGAATCCATGGGCCGCGAAGCTGCCCGACGTGTGAAAATCCTACTCGACGCGAAACCCGCGCCGGCAGGAACGATGCCGGTCGTGATCGCTGCTGAAGCGGGTGGCACGATGATTCACGAAGCGGTCGGGCATGGGCTGGAAGCTGACCTTGCCTGCAATGGCCTCTCCGTTTATCAAGGCAAAATCGGACAAACCGTCGCATCTCCCCTCATCACCGTGCTCGACGACGGAACGATGCCTGCTCGTCGCGGCAGTTATGTGTTTGACGATGAAGGCACCCCTGCTCAACGCAATGTCTTGATCGAAAACGGCGTTCTGAAGGGCTACATGGTTGATAAAATGTCAGCGATGAAATTCGATATGATGGCCACCGGCAACGGTCGGCGCGAATCATTTCGCTCGAAGCCCATCGTGCGAATGACAAACACGTACATTGCCCCTGGGAAAGATGATCCCGAACAAATATTAAAATCCACCTCACGCGGGATCTACGTGAGATCCATGGGCGGCGGTCAAGTGAACACGGTGACGGGGGATTTTGTTTTTGGCGTGGATGAAGCTTATCTCATCGAAAACGGAAAACTGGGCTCCGCCATTCGCGGCGCTACTTTGGTGGGCAACGGCCCCAAAGTTCTCGTCGCGATCGATCGCGTCGGCACGGACCTGGGTTTTGCTACCGGAACTTGCGGCAAAGACGGGCAGGGAGCTCCCGTGACTGACGCTCAACCGACGATCCGTATCCCCGAACTCACTGTCGGCGGCGAAGTGCCGATGGATACTTATTGGCCCAAAGGGTGAATGGTGAGCCTCACGTTTTGGTGATGTGCCCCACCCCGTTTGGTAGAGGGGCGCGTCGATCACTGACATAATACTGCGAATCTCGTCAGCGGCTTGTTTGGCTATCCACCCCTGATTTGGGTACTTGATGACCCAACACGGGAGATCGCAAAATGAAAAATTCAAAAGTGATTATTATACTGGGTTTGTTGATGAGCTCTTTGGGAGGGGCAATAGCTCGCGCGGACTGCCAAAAGGGTTGGGCGGACTGCGCGATGGATTGGCTCAGCAATGATGATCATTCACCTCTGGTGATCACGATGGAGGGTGCGAGCTCGATTCCCGGCACGACCCTGGTTTTGATGTTGGGAGGGGTTGAGAAACAAGAAGTGATCGTCCGGGCTGCTCCAGCCGCAGGCGAATACCTGGCCGACCCAAGTGCCGTTCCAGAGGATCTCAAGGCTGCAATGACTCTCCTATTGGTTCAGAAAGGTTCGGAGGTAGGTCCGGAAAAAGCGATCGCGATGGTGAACTCAGGTGAAATTTCGCTGGACTCCTTGGCGGAAGAAATCGTGACGGCGACCGAATAGCGATCGGGTAACGCGTATTCAGTCCGAAAATAAAACTCAGAGTCTGAATCTCAAACAGTGGATGGGGTTTTACTACGGACTTCACGGCATCCCGTCTGCATTGGTTTGATGTTGTGCTGTATTGGTCACTTTCATTTTTGGCCTTTTTCGTGGGCCTCAATCTCCTATTTTCTGATTTTTCCGGAGGCGTATTAGAGGGTATCGCGGGGCTTCTCTGGGGTGTTCGTCGGGAACAAGTCACTCTCAAAAAAGCGATCCTCCTCCTCCATGAGTTAGAAGAGACTCTATCCGTCGGATTGGTTCCCACTCCTGAACGTTGGCAGGCGATGAAAGAGCTTTCTCGCCCTTGGGGGCCTCTCTCTTATGAGAGTTTGATCGATCTTCGGAATCGCGGTGCCTCGCTTCTCCCGACGATGAAACGTTTGCGGACTCTTGCCGCGGATCACTTAGCATCGCTATCAGACGCGCGAGCGCGATCCGCTCAGGCATTGGCGCAGGCGGGGGCGTGTGGAGTTCTGGTTCCTGTCTTTGGAACGATTCTTTATTTTCTTCTGCCTGGTTTGAGTGAGCGGGGACTGGCTTGGGTTTCGGCCTGTGGGTTAGCGATGATTTCGTCCGCGATTGCGATGCTTTGGCTTTTTAATTTGGCTGAGGGAGCGCGCTGGGGAGGGTTGACGGGGGCTGCTCGTGCTTGGGTCCTGGCTTCTTACTGCGCGGGGGAGCGGTTTTTGGCTCTGATTCGTGCGGGTAATCCTGCCGATATTTCGTGGTCAAGGGCGGTCGAACTGCTGGGCAAAGAAGCTCCCGGATTGGCGCTCGAATGGGGTCAATCCGTTTGGGACCAAAAGCCGGTGAAACAGCGAGAGCCGGCTCAGGCGATTTTAATTCAAGCGGGAGCGGATCTTCGAAAAGCGGTGCAAGTGAGTTTGATGGAGGGGCGCCCTTGTCTCGACAGAGTTGAAGCCGTTTTAAGTGGCCTCAAGAGTGAGATGCGGGCTCAAGTGGATCGGGAGCTTTCACTTTTGGCGACGAGGGCGTTGAAGCCTCTTTTTATTTGTGTTGCTCCTGCGTTGCTGGGGCTTCTGGCTTTTGGTCTTTTGATTTGCTGGCAACAGCAGGCGATGATTTAAGATGGGCTCTTAAGATGGAATCCCTGATTTGGATCCTTGTGTTTGCTCTCGCAATCGGTGGGAAGCCCTGGCGTTTTCCGCAAGGTGGAAAACTTTGGTTAGCGCCTCCAAACATCAGCACTCCGAAAGTACGACTCTCGTCAGATCAAGAGGGGCACGTAAGGGTTTTTGAGTCGGTTCGAGATTTCAAAAGCAGCGGTTCCGTTCGCGCGAAAGGTGGACTCCAATTTCCCGCGACGGTAAACATGAATCTCCATATCCGCAAGCAGCGAGGTCGAATTGTAGAGTAGGGATCCCGTCGTGTCTTCCACCATCACGCCGATAAAATCGCGATGCTCGGCCTGAGCTCGCCCGCGAAACGAAAGGTATCCTCGGTCTGCTTGGAAAGTCCATTCATTGAGGTTATTGCGGGACTGGAGTCGGAGAGAGCTCCACGCTGTGTTGAAATAATAGTTTTTACCGCGATAAAAGAAATAATAGGACGAAAGCTTCGGGCTTGGAACGGGTCCAATCAGTCGCGTTCGAAGACTGATCCCTTCGAAAATGAAAGGTGCAAAACTGCCGCGCTCATCGGTGAAAGAGTTGCATTGTCCCCAGACCACAGAATGGGGGTTGCTTGGACGACTGATACGCGCACGCATCCCTACCGCTCCACCCCAGTTCATTGTACGACCGTCGACGCGCGTAGTGCCCGTAAATCTTAAGTCTTCCTGCAGGGTGACCGTCGATTGGTCGAGCAATCCTGTTTTTGAAAAAGCCTCCGGTATCGCAACAAAAGCAGCCTCCTGTGCGGATTGGAATTGGAGATCCCAACTGATTTCGTGTCCCTTGGCTTGGATGTTTCCCGACGTACTGGTGGGAGTGAGCCCATTCTCTCCGACTGTGAAAGATTGATCGGCTGCGCGCACGATCTTGCGAAGGTCGTCTGATTGCTTCACGGCAAACTTTGTGATTTCTTTATTGGCTCCCCGCTCGAAATAAAGAGCCGAGACTTCCGCCAATCTGCGAAAACCGTTTTGACTGACGAGGGTAGAAAAATTCAATTCCAATGCGCGCTGTTGTTTAGGGTCTACTATTTTTAATATCCAAGCTTCGTGCGACGCCAATCCGTTTACTCTTTGTGAAGTTTTGGACGACCGTCGTGTAGGATTTGCCGGATTCGCCGGATTAGAATGATCGGGTGATAATTTTCGTTCAGTCTGGAGAGCCATGTTTTTCTCTAGTTCTTTGGTTCGGGCGGCGCGCTTTTCGAATCTTCTGTTAAAACACCCATACGGATGAGTTGCCACGCGATCATCGACGATATCGCAAGATTGACGAAAACCGCGAACAGATAAATAAAATACCGATGTTCGTTAAAAAATGCGAGCGCGAATCCAGCAGTAGAACACAGTCTAGTGAGAATTTGAACCAACCCGTAGCCTCGAACTTTGGGAGACTCGGCGGCCAGCCAAGAGAGCGCACATAATCCGATCGAATAAGACGCCGCCAGAATCACCCAAAAGCGATCCGTGGGCATGGGGGCCGGTTCGGCGAGTTTAAAGACGTTAGGAAAAAAATTGATCGCATACAAAAATTCCGAAGTCGCAAAAAAATAGGTCACCCCTTCTAGAAGTGCAAATAACCCTAAGAACCTTTGAGTCCAGACGTAGCGTTTTATTTTTTCGACTTTCATATATATCTCGGACCGGCTTCGCCTGTCCTGGTCATAAATATCTCGGACCGGCTTCGCCTGTCCTGGTCATAAATATCTCGGACCGGCTTCGCCTGTCCTGGTCATAAATATCTCGGACCGGCTTCGCCTGTCCTGGTCATAAATATCTCGGACCGGCTTCGCCTGTCCTGGTCATAAATATCTCGGACCGGCTTCGCCTGTCCTGGTCATAAATATCTCGGACCGGCTTCGCCTGTCCTGGTCATAAAATATCTTGGACCAGCTTTATGAATAAGGTCGCATGAGGATTGTGTCTCCTTCGCGGCCCTCGATTTTCCAAAGTTCGGTGATCTCTCTTCCGGCTGTGGAGCGCCTCACCTGGGCGATCCATTGAACACCAATACTGAGAAGTTCTCGGATAGCGTTCGTCGGGATCGTACCCTCCGAAGCAAGGAGGCACAAGAGTTCAATTCGTCGAAGCGCGTCGCGCGGAGTATTTGCGTGGAGCGTCGCCATCGAGCCGCGATGGCCGGTGTTCAGCGCTTGCAAGAGGTCCAGGACTTCCGCGCCTCGGCATTCACCCAAGATAATTCGGTCGGGGCGCATGCGGAGCGCTTGTTTCATCAGAACTCTGACTGAAACTTCGCCAAATCCATCGGCATTTGGAGGGCGGCTAATCAGGCTGACAAAGTGGGGGTGCCGAGGCGCGAGTTCGGAAGTATCTTCAAGAGCCAGAATTCGTTCATGGATTGGTACCGCTTCGAGCAGATCGTTTGCGAGTGTGGTTTTTCCACTTCCGGTCGCTCCCGAGATCAGAATGGAGTCGCCGGCAACGACAGCTTGTCGAAGAGGTTCGAAGAGAGCGGAGTTTTTCCAGCGAACGGCTCCAGTAGGGCGTGCGGGACCGATTTTCGAGTTTGGCAACCGACGTAAAGAAACGAGGATCCCTTGCCGAGCCAGAGGGGGAAAAGCTACGTGGAGTCGATGCCCAGACGGAAGTGCCGCATCGATAAACGGATAACGAGCGTCCCAAGTCTTACCCGCCAAAGAGATTTGTTCCAGGACCCAAGAGCGCATGACTTCGTCGGATTCAAAAAGTGGGGCATCGGCTGAGACGGGTTCGAGGCCGTTTCCGCGATCGATAAAAACGGAGTCAGTTCCATTGATGCAAAGGTCGGTGATTTCGGGATGGGTGAGAAGATCATTCAGTGTCGTGTTCATCATATGTCGCCGCTAAATACGTTATTCTAATGCGTTGAAAGGATAATCGGGCGAAGAGCGCAGTCGATCTTCTTCTTGCGGACTGACCCAGTTGCGTGGGGTCGGGACGTCACCGCGTGGACCTGTTTTCACTCGATGCATCGGGGCCGGTGGTGGAGCTGTATCTGGCAAGAGGACCGCGACAAGTTCGGATCTTTCGTTTTGATAATCGTCGGATCCAAAGAGGGCTCCGAGGATAGGGATCTCTCGTAAAAGAGGCAATCCACGCGCGGATTCGTGCATGTTCTCTTGCAGGAGGCCGGAGAGGAGTAGCGGAACACCGTAACGGGCGTCCACCTGTGTGGTCATACGGTTGGATTGGATGCCTGGAATTTTGTTATCCGTCATGAGCGTTGGGTCGAGTTGACTGACTTCTGTCGAAATATCGACTCGCACTCTCGCGCCGGTCGTTTGGACGACCTTGAGTTTGAGAGTAAGTCCAAATGTTTTCCACGTGACCTCGGAGTGGTAGACACTCGAAGTATAGATGGGAAGTTCGCCGCCCGAAAAAAGCTCGGCATCTCCAGGTGCGCGCACCACGAGTTCCGGGTTCGAGAGGATACGGAGCGATCCGTCTCCCGCCAAAGTTTGCAGGGTGAGATTGAGTTGCAGCAAGTCCTGAATGCCAGACGTGGTGACTTGAAATGCTCCCTCCTGATTGGCTGGCCAATCTAAGCCAAAAGTGCTGAAGCGATTGCGTTTGAGTTCAAGCAAAAAGACTTTGAAATAAACGGTAGGCGCATCGTCCGATAGAGCTAAAAGTTCCAACTCGAGCTTTGGAAAAACACCCCGCAATTGTCTGCCAATGATGTCCGCATCGCGAGAGTGCTCGAGGGATCCGCGGACCCAGATCGAGTCTCCCCGACGTTCGACGCGAAGATCCCTGTCGAGCTTGTTTTTAGTGATCCAGGCAACGAGTTTTGAGCGCCCCGATTCAATGAGTTCGTCTGAAAGTTTGGTCTGATCGAAAATCTCAGTCGGGAATCCTGAAGTCAGTGCAGAGATGCGTGAAGCTTCGGCGGCGGTTCGAATCTCACCTCGAAGGATGACCCCTGAACCAGTAAAGACGATGTCGGTCTCCTCGAGTTTTCCGACAGCCCGCTCGATCGCTGGCTTGACGTCGCTGGATGCGACGATTTCAACTCTCACGATACGATGCTCGGCGGCTCCATCGGACTTCCAAACCCAAAGGTCAGTCGTTCCAGCTTGAACCCCTTTGATGAGAAGGGCGTCGTTCACCGAGAAGGGGTGAACTCGAATCAATGGGTCACCGATTGAATATTTGACAAGCCCCGGTAATCTTAGCAGTCTTTGCTCCCCGCGACCTAAAACGATGGGTGCTTTTTCGATCACTGGGGGGAGCTCGGGGGAGTTTTTTGCGGTTTGATTTGCAAGCGCAGGACTTTGGAGAAGCACGCAAAAGATGAGTCCCCAATAGGAAGTTTTAGGTCTGAAGGCTGAGAGGAAAAAAGGCGTTATTGGGCCAAGCCATTGGGCTTCCATAAGTAGGTCTCCTTGCGAATGCGGCATCGCAAGGACCGGGCCACAATACGGCAAAAAGCAATTGACACCATGGAGATAGCCGGGCTAGATAACCCCTTCTTTCTTATTTTTAAAAGGGGTTAATATGCCGTCACGAATGATGAAAACCAAGACCGCTCGCAAAATTCGCCAAGCTCGAAAAGGCAAGGCTCGCAAGCGCAAAGAACAGAACCAAGGAACGACCCCGAAGTTCAAAGTCCATCAAGATAGCTAATCAATTTGTTAGATGGGCGACCAGAAGCTGCGAGGAAGTCACATCCATCAAGATGTGACCGAGCTTCGGCGACTAAAGACATAACGCCATAAAAAGAGGGAACCCGCATGTCCAGTTCAGAAAATAACTATCTTTTTACGTCTGAGTCAGTCACCGAAGGTCATCCGGATAAAATTGCAGATCAAGTTTCTGATGCGGTTTTGGATGCTTTGCTTTCCCAAGATCCTAAGTCTCGAGTCGCTTGCGAAACGCTTGTGACGACTGGCCTGATTATCGTTGCCGGTGAAGTCACGACGAATGCGCGAATCGATTATCAAGATATTGCGCGCCAAACTGTGAAGAAAATCGGTTATGATTCCTCCGACAAGGGTTTTGATTACAAGACCTGCGGAGTGATGGTGACATTGGATCGCCAGTCCCCGGATATTTCACAAGGTGTGACGACCGGTGCGGGAATGCACAATCAAAAAGAACAGGGCGCCGGTGACCAAGGGATCATGTTTGGTTACGCCGTTCGCGAGTCCGAACAACTCATGCCGTTGACCATTGATTTGTCGCACAAGCTCGCACTTCGCTTGTCGCAGGTTCGTAAGGACGGAAGCCTCGGATGGCTTCGCCCCGACGGCAAAACCCAAGTGACGGTTGAATACGAAAATAACCAGCCGAAGCGTGTGGATGCTGTGGTGGTGAGTTCTCAACACGACGAAAACGTCACGCACAAACAGATTCAAGAAGCTCTGATTGAAGAAGTGGTGAAGAAAATCATCCCTGCCCATCTTCTCGACAATAAGACAAAGTTTTACATCAACCCAACCGGACGTTTTGTGGTCGGTGGTCCGATGGGAGATTGTGGCCTAACGGGACGCAAGATCATCGTTGATACTTACGGCGGGCATGGCGCTCACGGTGGCGGCGCATTCTCAGGCAAAGATCCGTCAAAAGTAGATCGCTCCGCGTGTTATATGGGGCGTTACATTGCGAAGAATATTGTGGCTGCAGGTCTCGCGGATCGTTGCCTGGTTCAGTTGGCTTACGCGATTGGGGTTGCTGAGCCTGTGAGTGTGATGGTGAACGCCTTCGGTACCGAAAAAGTCGCGATCAAAAAGATCGAAGCTGCTGCTCGCGAGGTTTTTCACCTTCGTCCAGCCGGGATCATTGAGTCCCTGAATCTTTTACGCCCGATTTATTCGAAGACGGCAGCCTACGGTCACTTTGGCCGAGCTGAGCCAGAGTTCTCTTGGGAAAAGACAGATCAAGTTTCGCAACTTAAGAGCTTGAAATAAAACTCAAGCATCCTTAAGCTCTTGCTCAATGTACACAGCGTTCATGCTAGCGAGAACATTTCCTTTTTGGTCGGTGCCCCTCATTGTTATTTTTTTGCAGGTGGGGCTGTTCTTTAAACGGCGTCGAGAGTGGATGCAATACATCTGTTGGTTTCTGGGCACGTTATTTATCATTGCATTGGCTGCTTGGTTCTTTTTCCGCGGGGATTTGAATTCCGAAATGTGGATTCGGACTCTTTATGATTAAGATGTCTCGGCTTGCGCTGTTCTCCATGGCTTTGCTGATCCCTTCTTTGGCTTGGGCAAGTGGAGATATTCGAGTATTGCCTGCCGGGATTGTTGCCCCTGGTTTCGGGGACTCGATTCTGCAGAATCCGGCTACTCTTGCTTATACTCCTGGTACAGATCTCGAACTTTTGTACACTCCCACTACGACTTATACGGGCAATGTCGCTTGGGCGAATTCGACTTATGGAATCGGGGGTGGTTACACGCAGACGAATTATCCGGGGTCGGCCTACATGACTCAAGATGCCTACGGCGCGTTTGGATATCGAAACGGAAATTTTGGGATTGGGGGAGATTACACTCTCCCGGTAGGAACGTCGTATAGCGGCGCCGGGGAGTTGGCTGTGGGCGCCAACTTCGGCAATGGAAAGGAGACCAACTATGCGTTGGTTTTTAATAACCTGGGCAGCTTTGGTAGTTTAGGTAGCTTCGGTACTTTGTCTGCAGGTGTTGGATACATCGAGCCTAAAAAATTTAATTTGGAACTCAATTTAACTCTTCCCCCTTTTGCGACTGGTTTTTTCGCGTCGGGGAGTACGTACTCACTTTTGGCGGCAGGGTGCATTTATGCGGGCTCCTTCGGCTTCGGCTTCACGGCGTCCTATTCGTATTCTTTCCCCACGTCGGGGAGTAGCAGCCCTTCGTACACCAGCTCGACTCTTTATCTCCCTTTGTCATACACTGCGGCCGTGTCTTTTCAGCCTGATAAATTCCCGACGTTGTCAGCGCGTTTTTTGGGTTCGGGGATCACCTTTGCGATGGATTTTTTACTTTGATGGGTACTCGGAGGCGTGGAGCACGTTTTTTGTAGGGTAGATAGAAAAATCGCCAATAATCGCACACCTCGTTTTGTCTGTTAAAATCGAAGGTAAAACATCGAGGGAATTCATCTAGTTACGGTGATCCCTATCAAGTGAAGCGCTAGATTCGTTTCGCGCTCAAAAAACTAAAATCGAAATATTGGAAAATTTTTTGACAGGGGGGAAAACTTTGCTTAGCCTTTTTATGTGGGCTGAAATTATTTTCTTCTCACTCGGATGAAACATTTGAAACAGTAATACACATAACTCAGGGATGGGTTATATAGGGAGGGAGCATTGATGCTCGCATTCAGGTCTCCGTTGGTGGGTGAAAGTCCAGCGATTCAAAACATTTTCAATACGATTGAGAAGGTCTCTCAAACGGACAGTACCGTATTGATTACCGGAGAAAGCGGCACAGGCAAAGAGCTTGTTGCACGCGCGATCCACGACAACTCACCCCGCGCTTCTCGCCCGATGGTGATCGTCAATTGTGGAGCCATCCCGGCAGAACTTCTCGAAGCAGAACTTTTTGGTCACATGAAGGGCGCCTTCACCGGTGCTACACAGACCCGTCAAGGACGGTTTGAGCTCGCTCATGGCGGGACACTGTTCCTGGATGAAGTCGCTGAACTTCCTCTGAATCTTCAGGTCAAACTCCTTCGCGTTCTTCAGACGCGTCAGTTTGAGCCCGTGGGTTCGTCCAAGACAATTGAAGTCGATGTGAGAATCATCGCGGCAACCAATCGCGATCTCGACGATGCGGTCGCGAAAAAAGAGTTTCGTGAAGATCTCTATTATCGCCTTAACGTGATCCCTCTCAAGATCCCTTCGCTTCGCGAGCGTAAGAGCGATATTGAGATGTTGGTGAAGCATTTCATCGCACAGTTCAACGAAGTGACTGGTCATAGCGTGGAGCCGCCATCGGGACAGATTCTGGATGCTTTGATGGCCTACGACTGGCCAGGTAACATCCGTGAGCTTGAAAACCTCATGGAACGCCTCGTGATCTTGAAGGGGCAGGGAACTGTGGACTTGGGGGATCTCCCTCATCGCATCTTTCAAAAATACGCAGAAGGCCGTCCTCCTGGGGATGGCGCTCTTTCTGAATGGGAGTTTCCTCGTATGGTTCTTCCGAACACGGGCGTGGATTTGAAAGCGATTGTCGCAGCTTTTGAAAACCACCTCGTCGATCAGGCTCTTGCACGCACCTCTGGTAATAAGAATCGCGCAAGCGAACTCTTGCAGATGAATCGTACGACCTTGGTTGAAAAGCTTCGCAAGCGTGGGATGATCATATCACTCAAAGGCTTGAAAGATGGGGAGTTAGTAGAAGCAGAAGCTCTCCCTTCTGAGCAAAATTAGTCCGTCTCTGCTTAAGATAAGGCAAAGTCTAAATCGTGCCCGCCCATTGCCTGGTTATTTCTTCACGTAACGAAGATGTGTTGTTTGGCCAGGCAATGGCGGAGGGCCACGATATGGTTTTCCACCAGGCTCAAGGTGTCACTCACGTTCGTGAGATTCTGATGGAGTTCCCTCAAACGATTGTTTTCTGGGATGTGGATCACAAAAAAGCGGGATCTGATACGGACCCTCTTTCTGCGAAGGCTGTTGGACTCACGCTCTTGCGTGAAATCGCTCCCGACCGAGTTTTTGCCATCAGCGATGTTCCTCTGAATCGCATGGCCTATCTGCTGAATATGCCGGCGTTTGGCCATCATATTTATCGCAATTATGAAGGGCCGGCGGCTGAGATTTGTTCGCGGTTAGCGATGGCTTGCATCGCACAGGATCCGTTTAGTTCCGAGCGCTATTTGCCGGAGGGATCGAAGTTTCAAAAAATCTGGCTCAAAAATTCAGATCAAAAAGGCGCGGCAATCGAAGCCGTGAGTAATGTTTTTAATCGCCTGGGGATGCCTCCACGTCTTGGAACGATGGCGACGCAGGGAGCAGATGAGCTTTTGATGAATGCGATCTTCGATGCCCCAGTGGATGAAGACGGAAATTATTGCCAGCGAATGGTCGAGAGAAACCATTCGATTCTTCTGGTCGGTCGCGCGCAGGTTGAGCTTGAGATCGGCATTGGCGATCAATATGTGATGATCTCAGTGAGTGATCTCTTTGGTTCGATTAAAAAAGAAGTCGTCCAGAGCTTAATTCGCAACGACTATACGAAAGTTTCATACAGACCGAGAGAGAGCGATCCCGGGGCCGGGCTGGGCATTTATGGGATGATCCAATCCGGATTGAGTTTGCTCTTCGTCTGTAAGCCGGGGAGCCTGACGAAGGTCACTATATTCGTCCCGCGCGTTCACAATTTTAGAAGCTTCAGAACGGGGTTTCGTTTTTGTAGTTTCATCACTCGTTAGCAAGCCCAGCTCAAGTCGAATCTCTGAAAGTGGACGTGCCCATTGCTGTTCCCATTTGACAGCAAAAAGTGGCTTTGCACGACGGCCCATCGACCAGCCTTGGACGATGGTCTCCATGAGCTCCTCGAGTCGCGTGGGATGTTTGATGACAACGACCATGAAGCCAATCGCGATGAGGACGGCGTTGAGCGGGGAGTTGAGTTGCGCGATATAAAAAGCGGAGATCCCCATTTCACCGATCTGAGTTGCGTCGAATCCCGTCACTAAGTGCCAGAGGTCATGAGTTTCTCGGCCCCTCATTCGCATCCAAGTCGTGTCGTCGCTGCTTGGGTCCTGACTGGGCTTAATCGATGGGAAATAATCTGGTTTGAGATTGAAGCGTTCTAGAAATAGCACGTACTCGCGTCCCAGGGTCCCGAGGGGGAGCTTCGCGAGCTCCTCGATGGGTGTGGGTTGGGGTGCTAGATAGCGTTCCGCCATGAGGGCTGCGATCTCTGGCTTGCTCCGAAGGGTGTCCATGCAGTGACGGACACTCTTATGGCGTGTGAAGGCCCCTAGCGCGCCAATAGGGCTACTGTCTTCTGGGTGGCGAAATAGTCGAAGCATTCGCCATGCGAGCCGAAAAAAATTTAACATCAAACTACCTCGACCGTTTTATCTGACGATGAACGCGAGAGGGAGCGCAGCTTCGGAGCCACCGTAGGCTTCGTCCAAAATACGTGCAGTTCTTCTCACGTCATCAGAGGAACTCACTTTTGGGAAGTAGGGTTGCAAAGCGCTGACGTTCCATTGATCGGGACGGCCTTCATAGAAGTTACGAAACTTAACTTGAGTGCTTTTTCCATCGCCTAATGTCAGGTCTTTAACAGCCCACTTGCTCCCGCCGTCAAATCCCGTAGCAAGAAGATCTTTGAGGTCTTTAGGAGGCGTTTCGTAAAAAGCCGTGAGGTTGACTTCGGCAATCTCGCCGGTCGCGGCGCTGCGAATTTGTGCGGGCCCTTCGAGCATCGCCTTCAGATTGCTGATTCGAATCTTCTGAATACGCGGAGCCGCGAGATACGGTCCGGAGTTAATCACGTAGGTCTCCGAAACAGGGCGGCTCTGTAGCGCATCCCATGCTTCGGAGGCGTAATAAGCAGATTTTTGCAGATGCTGAAGCGAAAGTTTTGTGAAGCTATCGCCATCCGGGAGGAGAGTTCCGAGAGAGGCGAATTTTGCTGCGCGAACCACGGCTGTTCGTTCTGAAGCCGGTGCACCCGACACATTGCCCGTGAAAATCCCGTCAAAACCGTAGAGTTTGCCGAGATCCGCATAAAGATCGACCACGCCCTGGAGTGAGTAAGCCCGTTGAAATGCGAGTTGAGCTAAGTTGGAATGGAAAGACGAAATCGTCATCAGACGTTCGACTTCTCCCACGAGGCGATAGCGGTCGATTTTGTCTTCGTAACTGGCGCTTCCGTAAAAAATTTTATTATCCCAAGTCATCGATTGGGTGAGGTCAAGAGCTTCGAGTCGTTCGGTGGCTTTACGCAAGTTTCGATAGACCGTATTGGCGAGGAACGCTTGCAACGCCTCTTCAGTCGCAATCTGTCCAATCACTTTACCGTTTTTCACGTAGGGTTCAGACAAGTAAGCCCAGCCGGCTTCCCATTGTCCGTTGGGATAGTAGACTTTGATCTGCGCAGCCGCCGTTTTAGCAAACGAAAGAATCATGCTGTGAAGCATGGTGTTTTTTTCGACAAGAGGGAGGATACGCCAAAAAAATCCTCTCATCGGCTTCAGTACTAAAAATTGAGCGGCGACGAACTTGAAAGACGACGGATAGCTTTCGTATTCGCTATCGAGTTTGTTCAGAAGTTCGTCAATCTGTTCTGGAGTATTGGCCTTCAATACGGAGTCACGAAGAGCAATCAACTGAGGCGTCATTGTCGATTCGTCTGCGGCGGCGACTTCGGCAGGTGAGCGGCCTGATTTTGAAACTGAAGTGGCCAGAGGAGATTGAGCGGCGAGCGCACCCGGAGCTGGGGCATCTGCCTTAAGATTTGCAAAGTACTGGGCAGGCGTCACCTTGGTTTTAGGGGCGGAAGCATGGGCAGCGTTGAGGCTCAGAGCTCCTAAGCAACCGAAAACAAACAATTCAAAAAGGTATGTGGATAACGTATTGGACTTGTTGTTTTTATCGGTTTGATGGGCCACGTTGATTTCCTCTTTTCAGGTTTTTTTTTACCACTGTCCTAGCTCCTAACGCTCACACAGCGTGCGGGGGCGGGTCAAGCGACTTGTGTAGTGGTTGACAGTTTTTGTACATTTCTGCCAGTTTAAATAAACACGCTCCTCCGAGCCTGTGATAAATGTGCGGTCGAGGGTTTTATGGTCGAACGCAGGGTGAAAATTTTAGGCTCGGGCGCCTACCTTCCTAAACAGAGGGTCTCGGCCCTTGAACTTGATTCTCGGTTGGGACTTGCCGCTGGGACCACAGAGAAAATCTCCGGCGTGCAGTCTCGGTATTTTCGCTCGGGCAATGAAACCGTAACTCGAATGGCTGCGGAAGCGATTCGTGACGCCGTTCGGAACGCGGGTCTTGAGCTCGATCAAATCGATCTGCTCGTCTCGGCCAGTTTTTCATTTGATCAACCTCTTCCGTATAAAGCAGCACTGATCCAAAGCGAGTTGGGTTTGGGACGCTCCGGCTTACCTTGCTACGATGTGGACGCGACTTGTTTGAGTTTTGTCGTAGCCCTCGACACCGTCTCCTATCTCGTCGAGTCGGGGCGATATAAAAATGTCGTGATCGTCTCCTCGGAAGCGTCTTCGGCCGCATTGAATTGGAAGCATCTTGAGTCGGCGAGTCTCTTCGGTGACGGAGCAGTCGCGGTGGTGGTCGGACCGACTCCGCCTGGAGAGCGCTCTTCTATTTTCGCTTCACGCCTCGAAACTTATAGCGTCGGAGTCGATAGTTGTCAGATTGTGGGCGGAGGGGCGGAGCTGCATTCACGCGAGTTCAAGCCGGGGTTTGGCGGAGTGGCAGAAAATGAAGATGCGCGTTTTTTGTTTTCGATGGATGGGCGCGAGGCATTTCGTCTGTCGAGAGAGAAGCTGCCGGGGTTTATTCATCAGATGTTGGATCAGGTAAAAATGAAGCTTCAGGACTTTGATAGAATTATTCCGCACCAGGCGAGCGTATCGGCGCTGAAATTGCTCAAGCGCCAGCTTGAAATTCGGGATGAGCAATGGGTGACGACGGTGCAAGATTACGGCAATATGATTGCAGCTTCGATTCCGTACGCGTTTCACTTGGACGTGCGTGCCGGGCACATCAAAAGAGGAGATCGCGCATTGTTGATTGGGACCTCTGCGGGGCTTTCGATCGGTGCCGTCGCGATTGTTTATTAATCCATGAGTACTTCGGATTTGAATTTACAAAAACGGATCTTGATCACAGGAGGACGAGCGCCCGCAGCGTTGGAGTTAGCGCGGCAGTTTCGTAAAAGCGGTTGCTTGGTATTCTTAGCTGAGAGTCTCCCCGTTTATTTGAGCCGAAGATCGAGTGCGGTGAGTGGTGCGTTCTCAGTTCGAGCACCGAACCAAGATCCCGATGGATTCGCTGAAGATCTTGCGCGGATCGCTCATGAGGCTTCAATCGATGTGATCCTCCCTACTTGCGAGGAGGTTTTTTTTGTCGCGCGCGCGTGGAAAACGTTTCGTGCGCTTTTCCCAGCGGGTTGTGAAGCGTGGGTGGATGATCCTGAAAAGTTGCGACTTTTGCACAGTAAGTGGGATTTTAATCTTGTCGCACAACAGACAGGGCCAGTTCCATGCACACGAGTTTTGACGTCGATGTCGGAGCTTCGTGAGGCGGTTCGCTCGGCCAATGCCAAAGAAGGTTTTGTGCTGAAGCCCGTCTTCTCCCGTTTTGCGGCCAAGACGATGATTGTCCCCAAGACTTCTCAGATTGAGTGGGAAAATAGAATCGCGACTCTTCTTCAAGATCCTCCGAGCCCTTTGAACTCTCAAAATCCCTGGGTTTTTCAGAGGTTTTTGACTGGATCTGAATATTGTTCATATGGAGTTGCGCGAGAGGGGAAGCTTCTGGCTCACGTGACTTACTTCAATCGTTTTCGTGCTGGACGGGGCGCGGGGATTGCGTTTGAGGTGATTCATCACGCGGCGATTGAAGACTGGGTTACGCGTTTTGTGGCCGATCAGGAGTTTACGGGACAGATCGCGTTTGATTTTATCGAGTCTGAAGATGGAACGATACGTCCGTTGGAGTGCAATCCGAGAGCGACGAGCGGAGTTCATTTTTTTGATTGTGAGCCGCTCTTTGCGTCTGTTCTTGCTGGAGTTGTGAGTTCAGATCGAACATCCGGGGCGACGCTGTTGAGCCCTCCCACGGGTCGTCTTCGAATGTTGGCCTTGGCGATGTTGACCTATGGAGTGGGATCGGTGCGTGGGTTGCGTTCGCTTCGCGAGTGGTTCCATGTTTTTTCACGGTCAGGTGAGGTGATCTTTAAGCGGGATGACTTTAGGCCATTTTTTGATCAGTTTTCGGTTCTCCTACTTTTTTGGCGACATAGCCGACGCAACCGGGTCAGTCTGCTCGAAGCCTCCACCTATGATATCGAGTGGGACGGGGTACGATGAACTCGAAAAAAATCGCGGTCACAGGTGCCACGGGATTTTTAGGTCGTTGGACGGTCGAGCGGATGCTGAGTCGTGGATCCCAGGTGGTTGCTCTCGGGCGTGATCTGGCGAAGGGCCGAGAACTATTGGTTTTGGGCGCAGATTTTCGTAGTATGGGATTGAGCGAGGTAGCGGCGCTGACTCAAGCTTTTGAGGGAGTGGATACGGTCGTTCATTGTGCGGGGATGTCGACCCCCTGGGGTCGGCGTGAAGACTTTCTTGCGACCAATGTCGTAGGTACTCGTAACGTTCTGACGGCTGCTCGTACGGTGGGCGTTCGCGGCGTGGTACATATCTCGTCGCCGAGTATTTATATGGCGGCGGGCGGAGGGGATCGAAAAAATATCTCCGAAGAGGACGCGTTGCCTCGCGAGTTTATCAACGACTATGCGTGGAGTAAAAAATTAGCCGAGGACGAGGTCGATCGCTTTTCGGCGGAGGGTTTGCCGATTGTCACGTTACGTCCGCAGGCGATCGTTGGCCCGGGAGATCCCTCATTGTTTCCGAGAGTGATCCGCTTGGCTAAAAAAGGTATTTTGCCCGTCATCGGGAGCGGAATGAATCAAGTAGACCTGACTTGCGTGGAGAATGTAGTCGATGCAATCGAGTTGGCGATGAGCGCGACGTCTCATCCTTTGGGTCACACTTTCGGTAAAAAATATAATATCTCCAATGGCGAACCCGTCTCTCTGTATGAAGTAATGAAGGATGTGATCGACCGTCTCGGCTATAAAGTGAAGAAACTGAAACTTCCGTTTTATCCGACCTATTATGCAGCGAGCTCTTTGGAGAGAATTTATAGGTCAGTTTTGTTACGACGTATTGAGGGACTGGAGCCCGTCTTAACTCGCTACTCAGTGTGCGTCTTGGCCTTCTCGCGAACACTGAATATCGAGGCCGCAAGGCGCGATCTAGGTTATCAACCTCGAGTCAGCACCCGTGCTGGGATCGAAAACTTTGTTCGATATGTTCGTTCGGTACAGGAAAGTTGAGCGGGAATCAATATGACGAGGAACCAACAGAGTTTGAGTCAGACCCAGGTTAAGCTGAGTTTCATCGAAGCCGGTTCATGCACTCACGTCGAGGGGATGATCGACCCTCAGTCTTCCCACCCGCTGAGAGTGATTCGGTTTCCGTCTTCGGTCGCCGTGATCGAGCATCCATCAAAAGGGGTGATCCTCTTCGACACCGGTTATTCTCCTCGGTTTTTTGTCGAGACGCGAAGCTTTCCAGAGAGTCTATATGCGAAGATCACTCCGGTCACGGTGGATGAGTCGACTTCTGTTTTGGGTCAGCTGAGGGCACGTGGGATTGCGGCGAGAGATGTGACGAGGGTGGTGCTCTCTCATTTTCATGCGGACCACATTGCCGGGCTTCGGGACTTCACGAGTGCTCAGTTTGTGTATCACCAGGATGCGTTTTCGAAATTAAAAAACTTGGGACGACTGGGACGTTTGAGAGCGGGTTTTTTGCCGGGACTTTTGCCTGCGGATTTTGAGGAGCGTTCGGCGTCTTTGAATGAAAGTCGGTTCACCCGTTACGAGTCTCCACTCGTGGGGTTTGAGCGTGGATGTGATTTGTTGCTAGACGGAAGTCTGGTCGTGATACCGCTGCCGGGCCACGCAGCAGGGCACGTCGGGCTTTTAGTTCGATCGGATCAGGGCGAAAAGTTTTTGATCGCCGATGCGGCGTGGAGTCGTCGCTCGATTCGTGAAAACCGAATGCCATTCGTTGCAACCAAGCTCATCATGGCGGATTTTGAGGCCTATCGCGAGACTCTGGGTCGATTGAATCGTCTCTCCCGTGAGCGCATGGACATTGATCTTGTGCCTTGCCACTGTAGTGAGAGCGTATGAAAAAATTAGCGATTTTGTATCACTATTGCTACTTCACGATTTCGCGCCGATTGATTCGAACCCGTCCTCAGTTGACGCGACATCAGAAAAAACTTTTGGGTCGACTCCGCAAGCGGGTCGCGAATCATTCGCCATTTTACACGAAGCTCTGGGTTGGAGAGGGACTTGCGGCTCTCCCAGTGCCGAAAATGGATAAGAAGAAGATGATGAGGCATTTTTCGGAGCTCAATACGGCCGGCGTCACTTTGGAAGAGGCGCTGAAAGTCGCTCTCGAAGCAGAGAGTTCTCGAGATTTTAGTCCGAGGATTCGGGGATACTCGGTCGGCTTGAGTTCGGGAACTAGCGGCAATCGCGGGGTTTTCATGATTGATGACTCTGAGATCCGTGAATATGCGGGCAATTTGATATCAAAAATTTTCTCGCCAGGTCGGCTGATAGGACGCCACAGGATCGCATTGTTTTTAAGAGCCAATAGTAATTTGTATTCCGAGACAGGGGGGAGCTTTTTTAAGTTCCGGTTTTTTGATTTGCTCGATCCGATTGCAAGTCTTGTTCAGAAGTTGGACGAGTTTAAACCCACCGTGATTGTGGGCCCTCCGTCGATGCTCCGGAAAATCGCGGAAGCCGTAGAAGCAGGCTTACGTCTGGATCCGAAGAGAATCTATTCGGTGGCAGAAGTGCTCGATGATTTTGATCGAGAGTATTTGGAGCGTATTTTTGGTCGCAAGATTTTACAAATTTACCAAGCTACTGAGGGATTTCTCGGGATCAGTTGCGACCTTGGAACATTACATTTGAACGAAGACGTGATTGTGTTCGAAAAGGAATGGATCGCGGGACGAGAGCGCGCATTTCATCCGATCATCACGGATCTGAGGAGGCGGACGCAACCTATTTTGCGGTATCGGCTCGACGATATATTGATTGCGCGAGCGAGTCCCTGTCCGTGCGGGTCGCCGTTTCAGGCTCTAGACCGGATAGAAGGTCGATCCGACGATCTTTTTTATGTTCAGAGTTCGGTGGGAGCTTGGACGCCCGTGTTTCCGGACTTTGTGCGAAGGGCAGTTTTGCTGTCGTCGGATAAGATTCAAGATTATCGCGTGGTTCAGAACTCTGCGAAGGAGCTTCAGATGCAGATCCGATGCTTTGACAGCGATCAGGTCCTGATTGCGCAAAAAATAGAGAGCCAGTTTGCGCATCTTTTTGGTCACTATGGGAGTGAAAAGCCGGAGATTTCATATCAATGGTCGATCGCGGATCTTGGACTGCGGAAGCTTCGGAGAGTGGAGCGACGATTTGAAGTCCCACTCGAGAGCTCTCGTGAAGGAGGAGGGAAAAGATGAGGCTTCCCGGACCCTCACCTTTTGGAGTGCTGAGGTATTTTCCCGAAGCTCGGCGCGGGCTACTGGCTCCGCTTGAGGCAATCGTGCGAGATTGGGGAGATGTGGTGAGAATCCCGTTTCCTGGCGATCCCGTTTATTTTTTTCGTTCTCCCGAGCATATTCGTTCTTTTTTGCAGGAGAATGACGGCCACTATCGGCGCTCTTATGATGATCTCAAGCGCTTTATGGGTGATGGGTTGATCACAAGCGATGGGTCCTCGTGGCGTAAACAACGAAAAGTGATCGCTCCGATGTTTCACGGTCCGGTCGTCGCCGGTTTTTTCGAGCAGATGACTGAAGAGTCAGAGAGATTGGCCAATCGTCTCAAAACCACCGCCGATTCATCTGGGAAGATCTCGTTCGATGTCGAAGAGGAGATGTTGGATGTGACTCTTCGGATTGTGACACGTTGTTTGATTTCGAACGATTTAGATGCAACTGGACGCAGAATCAGTGAATTGATGACCCTCATGATGGAGCACATTGTGGCGCGACTGCGTTCGCCTTGGCGGATCCCGTTTACATGGCCGACGCCGGGGTTGAGGCGCTTTGAGCGAGCGCTTCGAGAGTTGGACCAAGTCATCTATAGGCTGATCGATGCGCGCGTCGAGGCGTGGAAAAGTCGGAGCGAGAGTGACGGTCGCGATCTTTTGGATCTGTTGCTTGCTTCAAAAGATGCGGAAACGGGTGAACCGCTCTCGCGAAAAATGGTTCGAGACGAAGTCGTTACCTTTATTTTGGCGGGGCACGAAACGACTGCGCATGCGCTCACATGGGCACTGGATCTTTTGGCCTCTCATCCGGCTGAAGCGCAGCGATTGCAAACAGAGCTGAGACACGTGGATCTGAGATCCGCATCAACCCTCATGAAGCTTCCGGTTTTAAATCAAGTCTATCGTGAGGCTCTGCGACTTTATCCTCCTGTTTGGTATATTGAGCGCGTTTCAACTCAAGCTCACCAGATTGGGGAGTACGATATCCCGGAGGGCGTGCGAGTAGCGGTGAGTCCCTATCTCACCCACCGTGATCCAAAGCTGTGGAAGAATCCAGATTCGTTTGATCCCTCGCGTTTTGACGGTTCGACCGAACGTCAATCCGAAATACCGGAGTCTCGCTGGGCCTGGATCCCGTACGGCGCCGGTCCAAGATCGTGCGTGGGGCAGCCGATGGCGGTGATGCAGTTTCAAACGGTAGTTGCACGTTTGCTTCAAGAGTTCACGCTTGAGACCGAAGGTGGGAAGGAAAAAGGCGATGCTTCACGAATCAATCCCTTGATCACGATTCGGCCTCGAAAGCCGATTCGTCTTATTCTCACCCCCAAATGAATACTAAAGATAAGGTGAGTTCTAAACCCAGATTCGAATCGGAACATCAGGCGTTTTCGGCGGAGCTTCGTCGAAGGGTACAGACGTATTTTAAAGATCGATCTCGTGGTGACGAGAGTGGGGGGAGAGCGACGCACGCGGATTTTCCAGCCTTGCTCAAAGCGGGGATTCTTCTGGGCGGATTCGCTGGGATCTATGCAGTCTTGGTTTTTTCGAAACTAAGACTTTACGAACTCGTTCTTTTGACATTTTTGGGCGGAGTGGTCGTTGATCTGATTGGTCTTAATGTCCTGCATGAGTGCGCGCATGGAAACTATTTTAAATCCGTAGGTCTGAATCGAGCCTCCGGCTATTTGATGGACCTGTTTGGGATCAGCGTTGATATCTATCGGGTCAAGCATGTGGAGGTTCATCATCGCTATACGAATATTCATCGTTGGGATGGGGATCTGGACGAAGCTTATCCGCTGGTGCGGTTGACGGATCGAATGCCGAGACTGGGGTTTCATCGATTTCAGCACGTGTATGCGTGGTTTTTATATTCGCTGGTCACTTTTTCGTGGGTGACGTCGGATGATTTGCGTCGATTGCGTTCCATGCGAGTGGGTGAGTTCGTGATGCCGGAGTTTAGCGTCTTTCAAAAGGTGCGAATTGTGGGAGCGAAGATTTTTCATTTAGCTTGGGCGATCGGTATTCCGTGTTTATATCATCCCTTTTGGGATGTGATGGCAGTCTATGTCGGGATGCACTTGGTGATGGGTTTTGGGATTACGGTGATCTTCCAGCTGGCTCATGTTTTTGATCGCTCGAAGTTTATGTCTGGTAGGTCTGCTAGTTCTGAAATATCTTATGACAATCTCGGCGATTGGATGATTCATCAACTCCAGACGACTTCTGACTTTGCGACGTCGAATGGGCTAGCTTGTTTTTTGCTGGGCGGATTGAATTACCAGGTCGAGCATCATCTTTTTCCGGGAGTTTCGTACGTGCATCTTCGAGCGATTCAAAAAATAGTGAAGTCGACCTGCCAAGAGTTTGGAGTTCCGTACCACGAGTATTCGGGGTTTTTGTCCGCGCTTACTTCGCATATCCTTATGCTGCGTACTTTGGGTCAAGCAGAGAGTGGAAGCGGCGGGTGATTACGAAACGAGATTTTCATACGCTGTTCAGTTTAGTTTTCGCTCGACATCGAGGAGCGACTCATGCGGCGAGAATTGAAAATTTTTATGGACCTCAAGCATCGGGGTACGACGCTTTTCGTTGGAGGATTTTGCACGGGAGGTCGGAACTTTATCAGTCTTTGCCAGTGAACGCTGGAGAAGTTTGGGCTGATTTTGGCGGAGGTACGGCTCAGAATTTTGAGTCGATAGCGCAATTCGTGCCGAAGCTTTCGAAGGTGCATGTTTTTGACTTGAGTCCGTCGCTTTTAGCAGTTGCTCGCCGCCGCGCGGAGGAGAGGGGATGGACGAATTTTGTTTTGCATGAAGCGGATGTGACGTCCGAGACAATAGCGGAGACTTTAAAACCTGCGAGCTGCGATGTAACGAGTTTTTCGTATTCGCTCTCGATGATCCCGAATTGGTTTTTGGCGATAGAGAGGGCTTTGGAAGTGCTCAAGCCGGGTGGGGTCATTGGAGTCGTGGACTTTTACGCCGCTCGCCGATATCCGGACAGTCCAAAACAGGTGCAGAGTTGGTGGCGGCGGACGATTTTTCCGATATGGTTTGCGTTTGATAATGTCTCGATCAATCCGGATTATGTGCCGTACCTGTCCGAGCGTTTTGAGACGATACACCTTGAGATCAAGAGAGTCCGTTTACCGAAGACTTGGATCTATGTGGATTATTTTCACTTCATAGGGAGGAAGAAGTGAAAGTCTGGACAATGCGTGGGGTGATGATCGTTTCGGGAGTAGTCTTTTTGGCCGCGTTCGCAGGTTTGTCCAAGCTTCGAGTGGCTGTGACGGGAGATGATCTGATTGAGACGTCGTTTCGCTCACACGCTAATTATGAACGTTTGCACCAGCTTTTCCCCATTCAGCCCTCCGCTTATGTGGTTTTTTCGTTGGATTCTGGGACGGAGTTATCGACCCCACTTCTGTGTGAACTTGAGCATTGGACTGATCGGACGCGGACTAACGGGGTCCCTCGTCTATACTCCCATGTGTTTTCTGGATTTGATGTGCGTCTGCCACATTTGGAAATCGGGAGCACGGGCTCAGAGAAAATGTTTTACCCCAGAGTGGTTCAAGATCCTTGCTCTTCAGACAATGTATCGTCATCCCGACTAGAGGCATTGGCGCGTGGGCCGTGGGGTGATTTGTTAACAGATCGAACGGGTCGAGACTTCCTGGTAGAGGTCGACTTCGTTGAAAAAACTCCGCGTTCCGGCGCCGATCCAGAGCGTGTTGAAGATTTGATGAAGTCCTTACCCAGGCAGCAGGGCATGAGTGCACATTGGTCTGGTGCGGCGATCTATCAATATTATCTTTTTAAGGCCGTGGCTCGTTCGCAGATTCTAAACCTTGCGGCGCTGATTGCGATTTTGGTTTTCCTTCGTTTCGTTTGTGGAACGTGGCGAGCAGGGGCGTTGTTTTCGACCGTGTTGATTCTGGCCGTTGTGCTCGTTCATGGCGGGATGGGTTGGGCGGATCACCCGATCAATACGTTGTCGATGAGCGTATTTTTTATTCTCGCACTATCTGCTCTAGAGGATTTTATTTTTTTGTCACACTTTCGTGCGAAACAGGCGGCGGACTGGAGATTGGCGTTTCGATCGGCGCGGATGCCCGGATTTTTTACTTCATTGACGACGACGATTGGTTTTGGATCGCTTCTAGGCTCGGAGTTGTCAACTGTTCGCCATTTTGCACTTTGGTCGGCGTCGGGCGCGATGGTAGAGTGGGCCGCGACGTTTTGGGTATTGCCGGCGCTCCTCGAGTGGATCCCGTACCTGAGAGATTGGGTAGTTCCTCATCGGGCTCCTTTTTTACGCTGTCGATGGTTTCGTTTTCATGCTGAAAAATCGGGTCGACTCACAAAATACCTTGCTCGCGCGTCTTTACTCGTATTTGTCGGCGCAATGTTTGGAATTCAATCTCTTAAGATCAACTCTAATCCGTTGGATGCTCTACCCGCGGATCACCCCTTTAGTCAGGCGAGAGAATACCTCAAAAAAACTCGGGGTTGGGAGGCTCAAGTTCAATTGGTTTTTGAAAAAGACGTCGCTCCCGCAAGAGTTCATCGAATATTGGCTAATTTTAAAACGCAGACACAGGTTGCTCATCTCGAAGGAGGTCCCGTCGTTGAAGAGGTTCTGGTGAAGGATCTCCCTCCTCTCACTCGGGAACTGGTCATGCGTGAATATCGAGTCTCGGGAGCAGGAGAGAGGTATTTTGCATCCAGTGGTGAATCAAAAGTTGACGTGTTTTTAAAGAGTGCTGAACTTTCTCAGGTGCGGCAGTTCGTTCAGTTTGCCGAGTCGGCATGTGGCCCTGATTGTTTTGTTTCGGGTGACCTCGTGGCTTTTGTCGATGCGGCTGACCCCTTGATTCGTACTTTATATAAAAGTATGTGGGTGAGCTTGGGTTTAGTTTCCGTCTTGTTAATAGCAATCGGGTTTTGGCTACAATTAGGTTTTCGCGCGGCGCTCGCGGGAGCTGCCTCCTCGGTATGGGGCTCTGCCGGTTTGATTTGTCTGATGGCCGTTTTTAATATGTCAGTGTCAGTGGTGAGTTGTGTGGTCCTCTCCGTTTTGATTGGGATGACGGGGGATAATTTGATTCAATATCTTTTTGCGGGCGGTAAGGACGGTCTTCGAGCCGGGTTGGATCGAGTAGGTTCGGCTTCGATTCATTGTTCGTTGATCATGATTGTTGTTTCGTTGCTTTTGTCGGGCTCGTATGTGCGCGATTTGCGATCGCTGGGTTTTTTGCTGGCGTCGGGTTTTTTATTGTCGCTGACGGGGGATTTTTGGATCCTTCAGGGGATACTGAAATAGTCTGTCACCCACACCGGTGACCGATCACTGTCTACTGCTATCTTGTACAAAAGGGGTCCCTCAATTCGTCCCCGTGACGTAGCCGATAGGACCATCCAAATTATAATTGAGAGAGCTCTGGATGGATTGTCCCTCGGTAGGTCCAGCGTCGAGAATGTCTCCGTCGAGGTTATCCGCTGAGCTGTCATACTCGTTCAGGAGAACTGTCCCAGACATCGGGATCACATAGACATATCCCAAGGTCGCCACATCAGTGACTTGGCCGTCGTTCAAGTCCCCTTCACAAAGGGGCGGAGAGGTGTTCGGCGAGCTCAATACGGTCGATGCGTAGGTGTCATTCGTGTCGCTGACTTGGCATTGGTACAAAGGCAACGTCCAAGGAGTTCCGGCACTCGGCACGATCGAGAACATCACGCCTTCGTTGGTGTATCCGCCGGCCAGACCTTGAGCTGCGGTATTAGTTAAAAAATGGTGCAACATGCCTGATACATAATTAAACCGATAGATGGGTTCAGTGGCGGGTGCCGAGGAGTTGACGAAAGGAGTGAGACCTGGAGCATATCCTTCGGGACCCACGAGCGCGTATGATGTTCCGCTGAAAGTCGTGATAAAAGCACCTTCGTCCGCACCTGCAGCGAGAACATCTCCGCCGCCCGAGTTCCAATATTGATTCAGGGGCGCTGTGCCTGCCACCTGGCTCGAGTAGAGATAGCCGATTAAAGTTCCACCGGGGCAATTCGTTCCGGGATACTGACCCGTGTTTGAAGTATTGGAACAAAGGTACAAAGGAACGTTAGCGCCCGGAGCTTGGCCGGCACCGCCTCCCCCGTTTGTGACGACGCTAAATGCGACACCTTCATAATTGTAGCTCGACCCAAGCGCACTTGTTACAGAGTAGATGAGAGAATAATAGTGGGAAGGTCCAGCGGAACTTTGGAAAATATACCGATATACCGGTGCATAATTTGGAGGGATCGGTTGTAGTCCCACGTCACCCGCGGGGAAGTTGCCGATAGTTCCATCCAAAGTGAAACCCTTGCCCTTTGCAAAGCCCTGGCTGTCGGGATCTTGAATGATCGTGAAAGTCGTTTCCACAAGATGATCCCCCGTGCTGACTTGATTCCACCGAGCGAGCGGAGTTGTGTTGGCGGGGGCGGCATTTGAGGGGAAGATGTATCCGTAAGTGCTTTCTTTAGTGCTTCCTTCGCATGCAGGATCGGATGAAACAAAATGTTGGGGTGTGCTTGTTGTCGTCAAGCAGCGGTAGAGCTGAATCAAGGATCCCGTCCACTGAGTTTGAAACACATAGAACCCACCGTCTTCGGTGACGTAACCTGCATTGTTGGCTTCTTGCGCGCTCAGTGTGTAAAAGTGATCAGGGATCGATTTTTTAAAATATCGATACACTGGGACGACGGCGGTCGAGACGTTAGGAAGCGGTTGAATCAGCTGCACGCGAATATAGCCCACGGTTGCGTTTTGTACATATCCGGCTCCGTCTGGATCACCGGCAACTGTATAGGTCACACCCGCTGAAGTATGAGTGTAGCTCGCAATCGAATAAGTCGTCTCGATAAAGTCTCCAGCGGCATTCGTATACCGAATCAGAGGACTGCCGCCGTATTGTGCGGTGGAGTCGATGTATCCGAGCTGCGATTGTCGAGAGCCGAGGCCTTCGCAGTTTGAACTCGTTGACAAAAAATAATGAGAATTGCCGAGGCATTGATAAAGCGCCACTGCTTCACCGGGGATTGTATTCGCGGTTGAAGATAGGACATAAAATCCCCCCGTTTCTGCAGTAATGTAACCTTTTGTGTATGCATCGAGAGGGTCCGTCGCAAAATAATGTGATCCCGAAGGATTTGTAAATCGATGAAGTGCGACGCCTTGAGTGGGGGGAGTAATCGCTGATGGGATGCTGTTTCGAACGACATATGCAAGTGGGGCTGACTCACGCGAGTAACCCTCAGGTGGAGATGGATTCGTCGAAACGACGGAGTCTCCCGTGGTTGTGTCGTCAAAGCGATACAGTGGAGAATTCGCGAGTCCCGCGCTCGTACATGCGTAACCGAAAAACTGGACGGACTTGTCGGCTCCGTCGCATGACAGAGAATTAGTGATGTAGTACTTTTGGGTGCTCGTTGATTGACATTCTTGGAGAGGGACCATCGAGTATCCGGAAGTCGGCTGAATGAGGGCGTAAAACCCGCCGTCTTGCGCGATATTGCCCTGGATGCTGAAGGCCGCGGGCGTATTCATCGTGAAGAAACTGGTTCCAGTCATCGCATTGTAAAATCGAAAAACAGGATTAGCGACAGTGATGTTCGGAGGGATCGGGCTGAGTACCTCCCCACATCCTCCCATCGGACTCGGTACGGTGGTGCCTGCCTGTCCGGCTCCATCACCATAGGTAGTGGTTGAACCTCCCATCGCTCCGTAAATCCCGGTGGCAGCCGTGTTGCCACCGCTGCCATTGGAGGTAGAGTTTGAACTTCCGAGGAATCCGGCCATCCCCGACACGACTTGCAGATCTTGCGGTGTAGTGGATTGTTGTGAAGAAGATGAAATGCAGCTCGACAGTGGTAGGCAGGTGACGAGTGCGCCGACCCCACAAACGTAAGAAGACCGTACTTTGTGTATAAAGTAAAACATCCCCCAGTTGACCCCTTATGAGCATTTTCTCATAACGCACTGAGGGGCGAAAGATGGGTCGCGCGCGACACGGACCGAGAATTTAAGGCTATTTTTTGTCTGTTTCGGCTTCGTTTGTCTTGATCGTCTGTCGAACGAGATTACGCATGATTCTGTTTCGATTGGCGCCGCCCATGAGGGCTTTGGCATCGTCGTAGAGACCGGGGTCGTTGATGAGCATCCCGAGCGTGCCCGTTCCGTCGTTAATCTTTTCGAGGATCCCGTTTAAGCTCTTAATCGAAGACTTGATATGAATATCGTCGAATTCGCGATTGAGTTTCTCGGTCATGAGCGAGAGGTTTTTAGCCGTTGCTGCCATCCCACCGAAAAGCGTGTCACTTCGGTTGCCGGACTCGAAAGACTTAAGAAGACGATCCAGACCGGAGGCGATGCTATTTAAAGAGACCATGAGTTGATCCCCTTTGCTCAAAAATTGATTGAGTCCCGCTGAGGTTCGGACTGAGATCTCTGCTCCCGACTCGATCGCGGGTTGCTGCTGAGTTCCTGGCGTGAGCATGATGTATTTGTCGCCGAGAACACCCTGCGTGACGACTTCAGCATACGTGTCTTTGCGAATCCAAGTCGCGTAGTTACTCGCGACGTCGATTGTCACTTTAATATTGTGAGAGGCGGGATCAAAATCAATTTGATCGACCGTACCGACCGAGATGCCGGAGAGTCCCACCTTTGAGCCAGGGATGAGTCCGTCTACAGTTTCGAAGTGCAGGGTGTAATGTGATTTTCGTTGGAGTAGGTTTTGGTTACTTCCGAGTACGAGGATTGCGACGCAAATTAAGCCTACCCCGATGGCGACAAACAAACCGACTTTGAGTTCAATCTCAATTTTTTTTGGCATAGTTAGTGTTCCACCGTTCCGCTGATAAAGGATAAAACGAGAGGGTCTTTCGATTCTTTCATCTCGTCGACAGGCTGAATAACGTGAATTTTCCCATTGTATAAGATTGCGATGCGGTCAGCAATTTCGAATGCTGCCGGGATATCATGAGTCACAAAAATGCCGGTGATACCGTGGCTCTTGAGTTTTTGAATATTGTCGAGCAGCCGTTTCGTATTCACGGGGTCGAGACCTGCCGTTGGTTCGTCAAAAAGAATGATCTCCGGCCCCAGAATAATCGCGCGAGCCAATCCCGCTCGTTTTTGCATCCCACCCGAAAGTTCGGCAGGGAGAAGGTTATTGGATCCCTTCATATCGATGAGTTCGAGCATCTCGTTGACTTTGGCTTCGATTTTTTCTTCCGAGAGGGACGTATGTTCTTGGAGAGGGTAGGCGAGGTTCTCCTCGACAGTGAGTGAGTCAAAGAGGGCTCCGTTTTGAAAAACGTACGCGATCTTTTTTCGGATATCGATGAGTTGTCTCTCGTTGAGCTTCGTGAGGTCTTTGTTTTCGAATAGAATTTGACCGCGATCTGGCTTTTCGAGTCCAATGATCGATCTCAGGATGACACTTTTGCCGGTACCGGATCCGCCAAAAAGGGCCAGAATCTCGCCCTTTTGAAGTTGAAAAGAGACGCCCCGATGCACCGACTTTTCCCCGAAGCTCTTATGGATATCTTTTAGTTCGAGGACGATGTTTTTGTTCATTAGAATTTTGGGAAGACCGTCATAATAAAAAACTTCGTTAAAAAGAAATCACTAATCATAATAAAAATACTCGAGGTCACCACCACCCACGTGGTTGAGTCTCCGATGCCTTGGGTTCCACCTTCGGTGTTGAGTCCTTTCCAGCAAGCGGTCACTGAAATGAAAAACGCGAAAACGATCGTTTTCGCCATCCCTGTCAAAAGGTCGTACATACGCAGGGTTTCGACCACTTTTTGGAAAAAATATTGTCCATTAATGCCCAGCTCTTTTTGGCAAATCATCATCGCGCCAAACAGCCCGATATAGTCGGCAAAAAGAGTCAGAATGGGGAGCGCAATGAGACTCGCGTAGAGTCGTGGGATCACGATGCGTTTGATGGGGCTGGTACCGAGCGCGCGAATAGCGTCTACTTGTTGCGTGACTTTCATCGATCCGACTTCAGACGCGATCCCAGATCCGATGCGGCCGGCGACGAGGAGACTGGTAAAAACAGGGCCCATTTCGCGTAAAATCGTGAGGGCGACGATCTTCGGAACGTAAAGTGTCCCGCCGAATCGTTGCAGGCCGAACCCGAATTGAAGCGCCATCACAGAGCCAGTGGCCAGCGCCGTGATCGCCACTAAAAGGAAAGACTGCGTGCCGATCGCAAAAAGCTGTTCGATGACGAGCCTGAAGTAGTAGGGGGGGCGAAAAGCCTCGACAGCGATTTGGTAACAGAGGACGCCGAATCCGCCCGCAAAGCGGAGCATGGACATGGTTCTGTCGCCAATCCGATTCACCATGTCGACAAGAAGGTGGGGATGTTCTTGTCTTCGAGGTTGAGTAGCGCTTCTGGTCATGACCTAAGGGTACTATTTGAGTCTGAGGGAATCAACGAAATGGGCGAAATCCTTCTCGTTTTTCGAAAATGACTGGGGCGGCGCAAGGTAAATCACGTCGTACACGCAGTCGGACCGTTTGAGAACGACAGTCCTGATCTGGACCCTCTCATGATTGAGGTTGCCGATGAGGGTGGTTTGGAGAGCCGGCGTGCCTTGAAGTTGAAGCGGCTTTTCATCGCGAAGCGTTACATCACTGATCCCGAGGAAGAGAAGATCGCTGATTTTTCGAAGATCCGTTTCGGCCTCGTCTCCAGTACGACAGGCGGAATTGATGGAGATCGTCGCGGCCGTTTTTTTAGATTGGTATACGACATCCGAAATTTCGCTGGAACGTGAGTCAGGAGCTTGGGCGTCGGGAGTATTCTTGTCGGTGGCTGAGGGATCGAGCCTTGTCCATTCAGCGGGGTTTTCCTTCGAAAGATCGGCTACTCCATAGGTCTCTGATTTTTCGTCCACTGGCTTAATGTTGCCAAGAAGCAAACCGCAGCCACTTGATGTGACCAGTACCAGAAGGCTTGTTGCCAACACCCAGGTATTTTTTAAGGCCGTTTTGGGACGTTGACGTCTGCATTCGCGAAGCTGAAGTAGGATCATTGTTACTACCATAAACTGTCAAGGTTCCGGCGTAAACTGTGGGTTTGCTGACGGTAGGTCAATTTATCTTGGCACTCTCTTGCCGCGGGCAAAGAAGGGCTGGGTCGGCAATTACCTAGTGGGAACGGGAGTTTTGCTCCAAAAGGGGGGCTTTGTCTGGCGAAGAATTCGGCTGGCACCCTGCTTGCTTTGTAATTGGGTGTGGATTTGTCTCCGTAGGTTGTAAAAACCCTTTTCCATGACGGCAAAGGGGCGGGGCAAATAGAGCAGGATGCTCCTTCATGTCTGAGGCGAAACGTTCTTTTAACTCGACCAAGTTTGCTGCATTGGGCACAGCCCTGCTTGCTGCCACTTTTGCTCGAAACGCGATCGCCCTCCAAACTGCCAACCAAAACGGCAACGAAGAAAACTCCGCTTATGTTCAGCTCGAATCCCTTAAGACCCATAGTCGGATGAGCTTTAAGCTCGATGAGGGGGTCTCGGCCCAGTTCAAAAACACGAAAAAGGGTTTCGAGATTTTTTTCAAAGGCATCGGCCTCACCGATCTTGGGGCTTCTCTGGGTGAAGAGGCGAAATGGAAGGATACCTTTCAAAAGCTTGCGGACCCCCGCGTGACGAATCTTCGGTTCACTGAAGTTTCAGGCGGACTCAAGGTCGAAGGAGAATGGAAGTTTCCAACCGGTGCTGACGCTCCAGCGAATCCAATCATGGAGGCGTTTGATTATCGAGAGAAGGCTCCCGTTGCCGCGTATGTGATTGATTTTTGGTTGAAGGCCGGACCCTCCGTAGGGCAAGTGAAGGAGCACAAAAAGCAAGTTGAGCTCGCGGCAGCGATGAAAAAAGCCGAAGAAGAAGCTCATATACGTGCTGCGCGAAAAGCTGCGGTCGAAAAAATTCGTGCAGACGTCGAAGACATCACACGGTTTTGTCGACTTCCTCTTTCGGGGGAGACAGATATCTTCCTCCCTTTTTATCCCATTCATGAAAAGTTTGATTTTTCGAAGTGGTTCCCGACAACGACTCCGGATTCGAATTTTCCGTACTACTCACCTAAAGACAAAGAGCCCGATGCACAATACGTGAGACTCGCTTTGGAGCTCTATCGACAGAGCAAGATCGCGTTGACGTTGAAGACGCTAGATTTTTTCGATGTAGAACATCCGAATTCTTTTTTTCGTCATGAGATGAACTTCTTGCGAGCAAACGCGCTGATCAAGCTCGGCATGCACCAAGAGGCAGAGCGCGTACTGGGCCGCTTGATGGCGGATGCCAAAGATACGCCTGAAGCGCTTTTTAGCGGGATGTATTTGGCGCAAAAACTGGCGCAAAACGGCACGGCTCTCGCTTCGCTTGAGAGCTTTATGTGGTTGATCAGCCATTACCCTGACAATCGTTTGAGTTGGGTTTTTCACATGGGTGCGGCCGAAGCGATGTATAGCTTAAAACAAACGGATCGTGCGGCTCTCGAGTACCAATGGGTTGAGGAGAATGCGCCTAATTCGAAAGCGAAAGCTGAAGCCGCCATGAGACAGGGCGACCTGTACATGAACCGGTTTCAGTATGAGCAGGCTTTGGCGGCGTACTATCAAGGACTCAAACGTTTCGCCAAAGAGGCCAAAGATTTTCCGGCGACCTATATCAATCGCGCCGAAGCTCTTTACGGTATCGGTCAATACGATCGTGCTCAGGAAGCTTATAAAGAATTTCTGGATCGTTACCCAGCCCACCCCGGTGGGTGGCGCGCGACGTTTCGCGTAGGTGAGATATTAGCTCGTAAAGCCGAGACCCTTGCCGAATCAAAAACTTGGTTTATCGATACGATCAATCACTATCCGACCAGCCCCGGTGCCACTCTCGCGAGAATGCGCATTGTCTCATGTGGGGATCATGCGGGGATGGACGTAGCGACGATTGATCGTTTTTTAGGCAACGAGGTCGAAACATTCGACGGCGGTGGAGAAGTGATGATGCCGCTTTATAAAGATTTTAAAGCTCTGACGAAGATGCGCGCGTTGATCATGACAGAGCGAACGGAGAGTGCGGTCGACGTTGCAATCGAGGAGCTCAAATCCAATCATCACGGCGAAAGTCGCGCCTTGATCGGAACGTTATTGGGAAGATTGTTCCGAAAAAATATTCTCACTCTGTTGGAGAACGGCAAAAGATACGAGGCCATTGCATTTTATCATGAAAAATCAGCTTTCATCCCTAAAGACGGGACCGTCGACCGGGATTATTTATTAAAACTCTCTCAGGCTGCGGCGGATTTGGAACTCGGTTTGTTGGCTCAGGATTTTCTCGGGACTTACGAAAAATCAGGTGAGTTTAAAGCTCTCGAGGAACGTCCCGATCCATCCAAGCTTGCAAAGATGCTCAGTGCGACCGAACGGGAAGCCCTGGATCTTGAAGCCGAGTTGAAATTGTCGGAGCAGCACTTTACGATCGCTAAAGCGGAGTGGACTGCAAATCGCGCCAAAAACGAATCTAAAATTCGAGAGCATCTCGAGTTCGTCAAGGCGGAGTCTCCGTTCTCATTCGAAAAAGAAATCATTTTAGGCCTATTGAACGAAAAAACTCAGGACTTCGAATCTGCGCTTGAGCATGCATCTAAAGCTCAATTGCTAAAACCAAGCTTAAGCAGCGCAAAGGCCTCGGCCGCATCTGATCTACGCCTGCGTTCTTGGGTAGCGAGTTTAGCGGAGCGAGGCGGGGATCTTGCCGGTGCTTATAATTTGAGCCGTGCCGTGGAAGCCGATATCGCAAAACAATCCTCCTTCGCGCCCGAGTCTCCAAAAGGCGATGTACTGAGTCCGTCTGCAATTCTCGGAGCTCTCGGCTTGCCCGTGCCTCCCACTCAAGAGCAAGTGGTGATGAAGGAGGCGCAGCTCCTTGAAAAACTAGACCGTTGGAGTGAGGCCGCCGCCACCTATTTGAGAGCCACACAAAAGGGTTGGGGCGGCAATCAAGCGGTTTACGGATATGCGCATGCGCTTTTGCAGTCCGGAACAGACCATCCAAAAGCGGTGGCTGCTCTCGAAAAATTAGCCGGAGATAGTTCAGCTCGCAATCCTGCCGCAGCAGGAACAGGTGCGGGCGCCGCAAAAGTTGAAGATTTTTGGAAAAAAATGGCCGCCGAAGCGCTCACCAATGAGGCGACGCTTCGAGACCGTTAGTAGGGGCCTTAATTTAGGAAGGTGGAGTTGTAAAATGACAAATGCCAAGGAGGGCAAAATGACGGAAATTATCACTTCGGATCGTAGAATGCGCGATATCATCCAGCTAGCGAAAACGGTGGCCCAAAGTAAGGCGACTGTATTGATCCAAGGTGAGAGTGGCACTGGCAAAGAGCTCATGGCCTGTCTCGTTCACGAGAACAGCACTCGCGCGGCTCGCCCATTTGTCGCAATCAATTGCGCAGCGATCCCCGAGAATCTTTTGGAGTCCGAGCTTTTCGGTTATGAGCGCGGTGCTTTCACTGGTGCGGTGAGCAGTAAGGCCGGCAAATTCGAATTCGCCAATGGCGGAACACTCTTGCTGGACGAAATCTCTGAGATGGATATTCGCCTTCAGGCAAAACTTTTGCGCGTGATCCAAGAAGGTGAAGTCGATCGTATCGGGGGTCGTAAACCCGTTCCGGTTGATGTTCGCATCATCGCCACTACAAATCGCAATCTCGGTGATTGCGTAAAAGAAGGTAGCTTTCGCGAAGATCTATTTTATCGCCTCAATGTCGTGAATCTCACTATGCCGCCGTTGCGCGAACGTATCGGTGACGTTCGATTGGTTTCGGAGCATTACGCTTCCATTTTTTCCGAGAAGAACGGGAAATCAATCACGGGTTTTTCCGCCGCCGCACTTGCGATGCTTGAGTCGCACGTTTGGCCAGGTAATGTCCGTGAGTTGGAAAACGTCATTGAGCGCGCTGTGATCACGGCGGCGGGGAATGTGGTTGAAGATTTGGATATCGCAATTGAGCGCCGCCAGATCTCACAGACTCTGGATGCGACTGCTGGATTGGGGACTCTCGGTTCTGCTGCTGGGTTACACGACAAGAGTTGGAACCCCGGTCAGACTCTGGACGATATCGAACGAAGTGTGATCCTTGAAGCGCTTCAATATCACCACGGTAACCGGACCCACACCGCAAAGGCACTTGGGATCTCGATCCGAACTTTGCGAAACAAATTGGCGGACTATCGTCGGATCGGCATTAACGTCTAGGCGAAAACAGCCATTTGCCCGGATATCGGCAGTATTTCCAATGGGCAGAGTTTTCCGATTTTGGAAAATTCTGCCGGGTTAAAACGGTCTTGTTTTTGAAGAGATAGAAAAGACAGCGGATTTCAAAGGTGTTTCGGCAGGTTTTTTGCTGGGGTAGTGCGGCACGTAACTTGTATTTTAAGTGTGTGAGGGAACATGAGTAACGGCTTCGATCCTATTATCGGCGCACTGAATACTTCCTTGAATCTTCGTTTAGCGAATCAAGGTGTCATCAGTTCCAACATCGCGAATGCGGACACTCCAGGCTACAAAGCGAAGGCCATGGAGTTTGAGTCTGCGCTTCGTGATGCTCTTGCCGTCGATAGCTCGACGCCTGCTTCGGGAACCGATCCGCATCACATCGTTCATCATTCAACGGATCCGGTGGATCCTGAGATCTTTGAAGACCCCAACGGAGTGGAGTCACTCGACGGCAACACCGTCGATCGTGCGTCCGAAATGGCAAAAATGTCCGAAAATGAAATTCTCTATGACTCTTCAGTGGAGCTCTTGAAACGAAAGCTCGGGATGCTCAAATATGCAATCTCAGAAGGCGGAGGTAATCGTTAATGGATTTCTTTTCTTCCATGCGAGTGAGTGCCAGCGGCTTAGATGCTGAAATGAAACGGATGAATACCATTTCAAGCAACATCGCTAATGCCGAAACCGCTGGATATAAACGTAAAGATCCTTTGATCGAATCACAAACCGATCGAGAGAACTTTGGTGAGATTCTTCAGAACAAGCTAGATGAGGATGTTCAAGGTGTACAGGTGACTGGGATCCAAGAGGACCCACGTGCTCCACGAATGGTTTACAATCCGACAGATCCACATGCGAACTCAGATGGGTACGTGGCGATGCCTAATGTGAATACGGTCGAAGAGATGGCCAATATGATTAGTGCGCAGCGATCTTATGAGTCGGATATCACGGCTATGAATGCAGCTAAGCAGATGGCGCAAAAAGCTTTAGAGATTGGGAGATAATCAATAGATGTCAAATCTCAGTATTGAAAATCTAAGCCGAGTCGTTTCAACTGGCGATACAGAACAATTGATGGGTGCGATCGCGAGTCCCGAGGCGGCGACGCCGGGTGAAAACGCCGGAACGTTTTCGGAGATTCTTCGCAAGACAGTCAACGAAGTGAATAACGACCAGGTTCAGGCTGATACCGCCATCAAAGAGATGGTTGCTGGGCGCTCAAAAAACATTCACGAAACCATGCTCGCGGTCGAGCGTGCGGATACCTCTCTTAAGTTAATGATGCAGGTCCGAAACAAGGTTTTAGATGCGTATAAAGAAATCATGAGAATGCAGGTGTAGTCGTTTGTAGTTGGATTGCGGCCCAATTGGCCTACGCGGGCCTAATGTGGATGGAATAGAAGACAGGAGCTACGAGTGCTAGATTTTGCAAAAAAAGTCGGTGGACAGATCCTAGAGTTCTTGAAAGGTCTGTCGCCCGGTAAAAAGATTGCGATGGGCGTTACTGGAGTCGCCATCGGAATCGGAATTATTACGCTCTTCATGTGGGCGGGGCAAACGACCTATCAACCGCTCATGAGTAACCTGAGTGCCGAGGACGCCTCGAACATCATGCGAATGCTGCGTGATAAGCACATCCCGTTTAAAGTTGATCCCTCTGGTAAAAATATCTCCGTACCGCCCGAAGGGATGTACGACTTGCGTTTGGAACTGGCAAGCATGGGATTGCCACAGTCGAGCGTCGTGGGTTACGAGGTCTTCGATAAAGAGTCGTTTGGTACGACCAGCTTCGTTCAAAAATTAAACCAAAAGCGCGCACTAGAAGGCGAATTGGTTCGCTCCATTAATACCATCAAGGGCGTGAAGCGTTCTCGCGTGCATCTTGCTCTCCCGCAAAAAAGTACGTTCGTAGAGGATCAAAAAAAGGCCTCTGCTTCGGTCGTCCTGGATCTCGAAGCAGGAACGACTCTGGGTGAAAAACAAGTTTACGGGATAGGTAACCTCGTTGCTCGTGCGGTCGAAGGGCTTGACGTGCCGGATGTCGTCATTGTCGACAACGAGGGTCGTGTTTTATCGAAGAATAACAATGATCCTTTGAGTGTAGCGACGGCAAGTCACCTTGATTTCCAACAAAAAATTGAGCACGACTACGAAAAACGCATTGAGACCATGCTCTCGCACGTTGTGGGCGAAGGGCATGTTGTCGCCAAAGTGTCCGCCGAGATCGACTTCTCGTCATCAAACGAGACTCAGACTACTTACGACGCCGATGGCGGCGCCATCAGGTCTGTCGAAAAGCGCAATGACAGTATGAATGGCGTTCGCCCGGCTCCGTATGGAGCGGCTGGCGCAGTATCTAACACTCCTGGGCAGCAGACCGCTGCTAATGTAGGAGAGGTGAAGAACGAAACGGTTAAAACGAACGAAGTGATGAACTATGAAGTTCCTCAGACCGTTCGTCATACCACTCATCCTTCAGGGTCAGTCAAAAAGCTTTCAGTAGCCGTGATGGTCGATGGGAAAACCACGAAAACTGCGCAAAAAGATGGAACAATATTAGCTAAGGTCGATCCGTGGCCGCCCGAAAAGCTAAAAGAATTTGAAGACGTCGTTGCGAGTTCCGTCGGTTTGGATCGGAAACGCGGTGACCTTCTTGAGATCAAGAACATCGAGTTCTCGAAAGAAGACTTCGAAGAAGCACAAAAGATCATCGCCGAAAAAGAACGAAAGAGCTATGTTCAAGCCCTTGTACTGTATTCTGTGATTGGCATCACGATTGCTCTATTCTTCTTCTTCGTGGTTCGTCCGTTTATCAAATGGGTTACGGAAAATACGATCGACAGCGTGGATACATTCTTGCCACAAACGATCGAAGAGTTGGAACGGCTCCAGAAAAACGCAACCTTGCCTGGCTTAGAAGAAACGATCCCGGTCTTACCAGAACGAATCGATCCGGAGAAGATCGAAGGGGAGATGATCAAAGAGAAGATCATCACCTTGGTCGACACCAATCCGCATAAAGCCGCTCTGATTCTTAAGGATTGGTTACATGGCGAAAAGAAACTAGCAAAATCTGAAGATACCGCTGATGGCGGTAAGACGGCTTAGAAAAGGGAGACTCGCTCATGTCATTCGAAATCTATGAAGACCTCAATGGGATAGAAAAAGCCGCTCTTCTTTTGAACGTCTTAGGCAATCAAGTCACGTCTCAGATCTTCAAAAAGATGAAGGACAACGACGTCAAACGTCTTATTGGTGTGATGGGTTCGATCACCAAAGTGCCGATCCCTATTGTGAAACAGGTGCTTGAAGATTTTTATACCGAGATCGCCGAAGAAGACACCTTGATCTTCGGACATGCTCAGGGACGCGAGTTCGTGATGCAGACGTTGGGCGAAGATCGGGCAAAAACAGTTTTGGGTCAGCTCTCCGTTCTCGAGGGCAGTCGAACTCTCGAAGCTTTGGAACTTGTCGACTCTCGAACCTTGGCCAACTTCCTGGTCAACGAACATCCGCAGACGGTTGCACTTATTCTTGCGCATCTTGAGCCTGCGAAGAAGTGCGAAGTTCTCAAGCGTTTGCCAGAGGCGATTCAGACCGAAGTGGTGCTTCGTATCTCGAACCTCGATTTTATTTCACCTGCACTGATCGCTCAAGTGGACGAGGTCCTCAAACAGGAGCTCGCGACTTTGGGATCGATCGATACACAGCAACTCGGAGGTGTCCAACCGATCGCCGAGATGCTCAACGTCATGGACAAAACGAGCGAACAAAACATCATGGCTCGTGTCGAAGAGAAAGATCCTCAGCTTGCCGAAGAAATTCGCAAACTCATGTTCGTCTTCGAAGATATTGTCTTCATCGACGATCGTGGGATGCAGCTTCTGCTTAAGGAGGTTCCAAACGACAAGTTGGTCATCGCTCTGAAGACGGCGCCGGACGAGATCAAGGATAAGATCTTTAAAAACATCTCCAAGCGTGCGGCGGATTTGTTGCGTGAAGATCTCGAGGCCATGGCGCCAGTGCGTCTCTCGGACGTCGAGAGTGCCCAACAAGAGATCGTCAATGTCGCGAAACGCCTCGAAGCAGAAGGCAAGATCGTTATTAGTCGCGGCGGCGATTCCGACGCGTTGGTGTAATCCATGTCTAAATTCGTGGCCACCGATATTAAAACAGAGACCGACGGCAAAGGACAGGAGGTCCGTGTCGTTAAGGTTGAAAAAAAGTCGGAGTCTCTCGTCGAATCCTATAAAATGGAATCCATTGGACGAGCAGGTAAGTCTGACTACTCAGTCGTAAAAGCCAAGTACGGTGCACTTGCATCTACGGATTCTGAACGTGCGGCGAGGGCTTTGAAAGATCGTCGATTCAGTTTGAACACGCTGTTGCGAGATCCGCTGGCAGTCGAAAAAGAGGAAAAGCGGGTGCTCGACGAGCAGGTTAACCAAAGGGTCGATGCAATACGCGTCGAAACCGAGGCGAAAGCTCGCGAGGCCGGCTATCAAGAGGGTTTGGCACTGGGGAGAGAAGAAGCAAAGAAGGCTTTTCAAGAAGAGAATGCCGGCAAAGTAGAGCGTTTCGAGGCCCTTGTTCGTTCGGCTGAAGGAGCGAAAGAAGAGATTTTTGAGGAGAACGAAAAGTTTCTCATCGAACTCGTGTTTCGTATTGCGAAATCAGTAGTGCTTAAAGAGGTTTCGACCGATAAGGACTACGTTCGACGTTTGGCAAAAGAGCTCATCGAACGAATCGGAATTAGGGATAATGTAAAAATCCGCATATCTCCAAACGATATGCAAATCATCGGCGCGATGAAAGAGGGACTTGAAGCCTCCCTTGGTACGCTAAAGAATTTGAGTTTTGAGGCATCTGAAGACTTTATCTCCGGAGGCTGCGGAGTGGAGACGGAGTGGAACGCGATCGATGCCAGTATCGAGACCCAGCTCAAGGGATTATACGAGGCCCTGATGAATGAGACAACGAGCGAGTCGAATAAAGCCGGAGCCGAATCTTGAGTTGGCAGATCGACGCAGCCTCCTATCATGAAAGCCTGCAAGAGGCGTTTCAATATCATGAGGCCGGAAAAGTAACGAAGTCGCTCGGACTTGTCTATGAGGCATATTTACCCGGCGCATCTGTCGGTAGTATTTGTCGGATCATGACTTCACATGATGTGCGTTCGGACAAGGGTGTGGATGCCGAGGTTGTGGGTTTTCGCGACAAGCGGGTAATTTTGATGCCGTTCGAGGATGCAACCGGTGTGAATAACGACAGTCACGTCGTTCTCAAAAAGAGAACCTCTTCCATTCGTGTGAGTGATGCTCTTCTTGGGCGGGTGATCGACGGACTCGGCAATCCGATTGATGGCTTGGGACCAATTCACGCTCCAGATCGCCACATTGTTGAGAGAAGTCTGTACGCAAAGCCAGCCCATCCACTAGCGAGAGAGGTGATCGATGCTCCTCTTGATTTGGGAGTCCGTGCGATCAATGGACTCCTCACGGTGGGCAAGGGACAGCGTGTGGGGATTATGGCTGGGTCAGGTGTCGGCAAGTCTGTTTTGCTCGGCATGATGGCTCGCTACACGAACGCGGACATCAACGTGATTGCATTGATCGGCGAGCGAGGTCGTGAAGTTCGGGAGTTCATCGAGCGCGACTTGGGTCCGGAGGGGCTGAAACGATCTATTATTGTCGTTTCCACCTCCGATACTTCGCCGTTATTAAGAATGCGTGGAGCTTTTCTTGCCATGACTATCGCAGAACATTTTCGCGATGGCGGTAAGCACGTTTTGATGATGATGGATTCGATCACGCGGTTTTGCATGGCTCAACGTGAGATTGGTTTGGCCATGGGTGAGCCGCCAGCGTCCAAAGGGTATACCCCCAGCGTTTTTGCAGCTCTTCCGAAACTGCTCGAGCGTGCGGGGATGGCGCCGAAAAAGGGGAGCATCACGGGTATTTTTTCAGTCTTAGTCGAAGGAGATGATATGGACGATCCGATTGCGGACTCCGCGCGCTCCATCCTCGACGGCCACATTGTTCTATCTCGAAAAATAGCACAACGTAATCACTATCCCGCCATCGACATCCTTCAGAGTACGAGCCGCGTGATGCGAGCAGTGGTCAGCAAAGAGCACGACGTGTGGGCCGGACAGATCCGTGAGTGGCTTGCTGCTTACGCTCAAGCCGAGGATTTGATCAATATCGGCGCTTATGTTCGCGGGTCGAACCCAAAGATCGATCAGGCGATTCACGTGAACGAGCGAATCAACCAGTTTTTGCGGCAAGGTGTGACTGATTCATCAAGTTATGCAACGACTGAGGAGCTAATGCTCTCCATTTGCCGGAGTGCAGAGGCCATGCTTCAGTCCACCCAACAAGCTAACCGCAGATAAGCGCGATGCTAGGTCGCATTTGCCGGTCGGATAAGGTTGCCGGGAAAAACATTCAGTCTAGATCCAAAATCAAAATCACACCAAACTGAAGAGAATGAGACGATTTAAATTCAAATTTGAAGTGATCTTGAACCAGAGAAAAGGCAAAGAAGATAACGCTCTTGCTGCATTGGGTGCCGCACAAAGAAACTATCAAATGGAAATTTCAAAAAAATCTAAGCTCATGTCTGACCTATCGGCCGCACTTGAACGGCGCGAGCTTCTCGCTAACGGAACTGTCGACATTGGTGCTTATAAACTTGAGCAAGATTTTATCGTGGGAACGAAACAAAGAATGATTCAGCAGGATCAGGCGATCGTTCGCGCGAGTAAGGTGGTCGAAAAGTCTCTTCGTGCTTATCTCCATGCGCGCAGGCAGACGAGAACAATCGAACTCATTCGGGAAAAATCTTACCAAGAGTTTCGCCGTGAGCAGAATAAGCGAGAGCAAAAAGAACTGGATGATCTCATGATCATGCGCAATCGAATGAAGGATCTGGAGGACTTAGCATCATGAGGTTTTTCGCGCGAAGCTTGAAGTCCGTTGGATCTCGTTTCCCGGTACTCCCTCTAGGGGTTTTATTGGCTGTTTTGGCGGGTGCCACGTCGATCGGAGCAGAAAACGAAAAAACAGAAGCACCAGCACCTAAAGAGTCTCCCTCCGCTACGCCAGAAAGCAGTGGTGAGGTAAAAACAGAAGCTAAAAAAGACGCGCAGCCGAACGCCGAAAACGAAAGCCGCGAAGACGATGCGGGCTATAGTGGCTGCATCGCAGACGCCTCCGTGATCGCGGATCTTCGCAAGCGCAACGAAGAGTTGGAACTGAAGCAAAAAGCATTGACGGCGAAAGAAACTGAACTGAAAGTCCGCGAACAAAGTATCAATGAAGAGTTATCTAAACTTCAGGCTGTTCGGGATGAGATTGCTTCTTTGGATACGACTCAAAAAAAGGGCAACGAAGAGCGCTTGGGTAAAATTGTTGAAACTCTCGAAACAATGAATCCAAAAGCGGCGTCGCAAATGCTGAGTTCACTGGATGACCGACTTGCCGTCGCGGCCGCCTCTCGGATCGCGACTCCGAAACTCGCTAAAATTATGAACATTATGGATGCTGCAAAGGCATCTAAACTCACCGAAATGTTGGCTGGAGTGGTCCGAGCCAAAAATCACGCGTCTAGCGAGTCCGAGCATAACTCGGCTCCTATGGCGAGTGCATCTGCATCGACTGGTGCAGCAGTGGCCACAGGAAAGTCCGCGAAAGGAGGTGACAAAAATGATGGACAAAATGAACTTAACAAAAACATCGCCAACAACTGATCGGAACATGTTCTCGTCAGTTAAGGCGGGACAGCCTGCGGTCGAGAAAAAGACAAAAGCTTTGAATGAAAACGAAGCTGGAGTCGATTTTTCAGTGCAGCTGGCCCAAGCCAATGCAGGACAGCAAAAAATCGTGGGAGAATCATTGCCGACGGTGAAGCCAGATCTCAAGCAGTCTTTAGTTGCCGAGCAAAAAACGGGGAAACCTGGAAATCAGATCGGAGCTCAAGAGGGAAAGGAAGAGGCAGAAGCCTCTCCGCTGATTGGGAAAGCTTCGCCTCAGCTTCTCGCCGCACTTGCTGAACTTGTAGCCGCTAAAAGCGATGTTGTGAATAGGACTTCGCCAATTGATCCGAAATCTCAGGGTTTAGCTAATAGCTCAGCTCTTCAAACTCCAGAAGGAGTTAAAACTGGGACTCCGGATAATGCGGCCGCCAGTCTGACTACTGCGAATGCGATCGCTGGACTCAAATCATATGGAGGTGCGAATTGGGTATTTGAAGGCCAGGACTTAAGCGGGAATTTAAAACCGTTATTTCCTGAAGCTTCAGCTCAAAGTCTACCCCAGCTTCAACAGGAGCAATCTAAGCTGACCCAGCTTGTTTCGGAACTTCAAAACCTCCGCAAACAAGTTTCGGATGGCTCTGATGCTTCCGTAAGCGGAGCGACTCCGACAGCCGGAGGAGCGGTGATTGACTCAAATAATATGAGTAACAAAATGAGAAGCGACGCAGTCGGAGCTTCGTCCGCGCCGGTGACTATGGAGATGCTGGAAAAAATGTATCCAGATCTTCGTTCAGATCTTCAATTAACCATGCGGTTAGCTGGAGCGGCTGAAATGTCAAACGCGGGAGGCGCTCCAGCGGCTGCCATTAAAAATGGCGCGAATCCACTTGAAACTCTGTCGACATCAAAAGCTCAAGGTTCGAGCGCTCTGAGTGCAGGAGCGCTTTCGGGTGCTGAGTTCTTGAACATGTTGAACGGAGTGCAGGAGGATCGTGGTTCTCGAAACTCTCCGAATGGACAATTCGGAGGGGATTCGTCTTCGAACCGTGGAGGACAATTCGGCGATCAAAACATGAAGTCGGGGAAATCGGATTTGCGTCCGGATCTTCGTCTGATTGAAGGAGGCGTAAAAGATAAGAAAGTAGAACTCAACGAGGCACTCATGGGAGGAGCGGCGTTGAATTCTGTTTCTACGCATCCGAAGACCGCCGAAGGTTCGTCGACTCTTGAGGTTACAGGTCGTGTGACTCAAGGATCGATGACGCAAGATCGCCTCACTTCTGAGTCGTTGGGAAATATGAGCGTCGGTATTCGTGATCTTTCAGCCCAAGGGGGCGGAGAGATGCGAGTCCGCCTGCATCCCGACAACTTAGGTGAGATCCATTTGCGGGTCGTTACGCAGGGGAACCACGTCGGGCTCGAGATTCAAGCATCGAGCGATAAGGCTAAGAAAATTCTTGAAGATAGCATGAGCCATCTGAAAGAAAGCTTAGCATCGCATAGCTTGACTCTTGGTGCAGTCGATCTACGAGTCGCGCAGTCGAATGGGGCATTTGGTTTAGGGCAAGAGCATCGAGACCAAGGCCAATCACAACATCAGCAGGCGAATTCGAGTTTCAATCAGGATATGATGGCAAATTCGAATTCGAGTCAGGGGCAGGGGCGAGGTCGTAGTTCTGAGAATTGGACAGGAGGCGAGTCTGGCTCTGGTTCAGCTCGAATTTCGGCGTCGTCTAGTCTGACGGGTAACTCTCAAAACGCTGCGCTCGGCATGAGTGCTGCGGGAAGGACGCGATTTGCGGCGGGCGGCGGCGAAAGCAGTCGACTCGACGTGATGGCGTGAGTGATCTCAGTCAGAAGTCTTGACCTAAAATCGTCATGTAAAGCGGGTGGGGATTATTAGTCCCCACCTGTTTTAAAAAATTTAGGACTAACCGAGCAAACGTCTCGACGTTTGCGACAGTACTTACAGTACTTAAGGTATAATCATGAGCAGCATCAGCAACACCGCAGCCGGAGCAGCCCTACAAGTGGTGAACACGCCGACGAACTCGGGCGGTGCGGTCAATACCAATGGCGAACTCTCCGCGGATAAAGATCAAAAGATCGCTTCGACGGATCCGAAGTTTGGTGAGGTTTGGCAACAGATTCAGGCGAAGTACGGCGCGAAAGCAGAGAAGCCGCGCGAAATCAAAAAGACTTTGGGCAAAGACGATTTTTTGCGCATTATGATCACGCAGATGAAAAATCAAGACCCAACGAGTCCGTTTAAACCAGATCAAATGGCCGCGCAAATGGCGCAGTTCGCTTCCGTTGAGCAATTGCAGAACATGAATCAAAGTATCCAAAAGATGTCGACTCAGAACTCTCCCATGGAACGCATGTCGATGACGAATATGATCGGCAAGGTCGTCACTGTGGATAAAGATCGCTTCCCGCATACGGAAGGGAGCAAAGAGTCGCTGTCTTTTAATCTGCCTAAAAATGCCTCTGCAGTCAGCGTCTCCGTCATGAACGACGCCGGTGAGACAGAACTTCAAAAGGAGCTCGGACCTCTCAAAGTAGGTGAGAACGCATTCACTTGGGATGGGTTGAAGGCAAATACGTTGCCCGCAAAAGCTGGAACTTACATTCTTAAAGTCGATGCGAAGGACGAAAACGGCGCGACAATGCAATTGAGCAGTCAAGCCCAGGCGCGTGTGATTGGAGTTAGTTTTGAAGGAGCGGAGCCTGTATTTTTGATCGGAAACGCTCAACATCAAGACAAGATCACGATGAAAAATATCGTTCGTATTGATGCGGATCTGAATGCGCCGGCACAACCCTCGTTTGCGGCGCCTATGCCACCGAGTGCACCTCCGCTCGCTTCGGCTCCTCCCGAGCCTAAAGAAACTAAGGAAGTGCCCGTTGTTCCAGTAGCATCACTCCCACCGAAGAAAAACTTTATAGCCTACCAAAAAGGCGTGGGCTCTAGCAATCTTGACGGATCGGCGAATCCAGAAGTAGCAGCAGCTCTTGCGAGATATCAGGAAGAAAGAGCCGCCGCCGAAGCAGCCGCCAAATCTACAAAAGCCCCCACTGAGGAGAAGGGATTTCCGAATGGATTGCAAGACGAAGGGCCGGCAGTTTCTGCGCCGTCGTCTAACTCCCGGCTCGGCAATAACGTCAGTCTTGGCAATGGCTCAAAATCAGGTGAAACTAGAAATCAGTAACTGATTGTTCAAAATAACGGGCTCTGAAAAGCCCGAGAAAGGAGGAAAAAAATATGAGTAGCAGCAGTGGAGCCTTTCTTTACCCTAGTGTTACTTCGCTACCCGGTCAGTCTGGAATCACTCCAGCTGAACGAGGGATGCCGAAAAAACAAGAGGGAGTAAAAAGTGAGTTCGATGAAGTACTCGATAAAACTGGAGCAGCTGATAAGGCCGCAAAAGGATCTGGTACAAAACCCGATTCAAATGCGCCGAATCTAGATCAGATTCGGAGCCCTTTGAAGTTCTCAGCGCACGCGACTCAGAGACTCAATGATCGAAAGATCAACTTAGATCAAGCGACGATGACGAAGGTAAACGACGCCATCGACAAAGCTCAAGCTAAGGGAGTCGAAGATACGTTGGTGCTGACAAAAGATGCGGCTTTGATCGTGAACGTACCGAATCGAACTGTGATCACAGCGATGGATCGTAACAGTCTAGCTGGCAATGTTTTTACGAACATTGACGGAGCCGTGATCGTTTAAGTGAGTTGTTTAATAGTGTCTGCGTAAAACTCAGGCTGGACCCTGATAGGGAAGCCTGCTTAGTCGAAAGTCGGGACAGAAGTGCCCGATTCATTCAACGACTAGGTGAAACCAAAAGCGCCCAAAAGGCGCCAAAAGTAGAAGGAGCATTCTATCATGGGTATTCTATCGTCAATGTATACAGGTATTACCGGCTTGCAAGGTCAGGGCGAAGCGCTCGCGATCTACGGCGACAATATTGCGAATGCGAATACGGCTGGCTTCAAAGTCAGTCGTCCCGAGTTTCAGGACGTCGTCGCAAAATCTCTCAAAGGTCTCCTAGGCGGTAATCAGATCGGTCGCGGTACTCGTTTGGCGGGTGTGAATCCGATCTTCTCTCAAGGCTCAATCGTGCAAACAGAATCGTCCACCGATCTTGCGATTATGGGGGACGGTTTTTTCTCTTTGAACGGGATTGATGGAGCCAGTTACACAAGAAACGGTTCGTTCCACTTTGATAAAGATGGTAAGCTCATCAACTCGGATGGTTATCGTGTTCAAGGTTTCCAAGCGGACGATAAGGGCAAAGTGACCTCGAAGATGGGAGATATCTCAGTCGATCGTACGGTTGTCGATGCTAAGAAAACTTCCGATGTGAACATGTTTATGAATCTCGATCTGCGCGCGGATAAGACCATGGAGTTCGATCCGCAGCACCCTGAACAAACCTCTCACTTTGGTACAGGTGCCACCGTGTATGATACTGCAGGTACTGCACATATTATCACCATGTATTTTAACAAAACGGACGACGGCGTTTGGACCTGGAGAGCGATGGCGAAGGGCGAAGAAGTTGTAGGCGGCCAAAAAGATACGATGGTTGAACAGGCGCGTGGGAAACTGATGTTCGATACCGATGGCCGGCTTAAAGAACAAACGACGGACAAAAGCTCGTTTCAGTTCAATAAGGGCGCGTTGCCGGATCAAGAGATTCATTTTAACTTCGGTGAGGATAAGGCACATGGCGGGCAAGGTCTGGCTGTGACTCAATACGGAACTCATTCTGAGGCGTACAAGACGTCTCAGGATGGTTACACGGCGGGGACACTGGCTGGCATGACCTTTAACGACGACGGGATGTTGGCTGCGATCTATACCAATGGTCAAAACGTCAATCTCGCGCAGATCGCATTGGCTAAATTTGAAAACCCCGAAGGACTTTTCAAAATGGGCCAAAATCGATATCGCGAAAGTCGGTTATCGGGACAGCCTACGATCGGAGCTCCTCAATCAGGTGGACGCGGTCAGGTTTCGTCCAAGACGATTGAGTCTTCGACGACGGATATCGCCAACGAGTTCATCAATTTGATGACGGCTCAGAGAAACTTCCAAGCCAACTCGAAAGTGATCTCCACATCTGACGAGATGATGCAAGAGGTTCTGAACCTAAAACGGACTTAATTAGCACTTGAGTCTTAAGTATTCTGAGTATTATCAGGGGAGCCGTCACGAGGTTGACGACTCCCCTGAGGTATTCGTAAAATAATCGTGTTTTCCGCAGAATAAACGCTGTTTGAGTCTTGCCCCCACTGGCACTTACGTTGCAAAATAAGAGAGAGCCAGGGAAGGGGTTTGAGATTCATGTCAGCAGCAGAAGAAAAATCAGAAGCAGCAGCGCCAGCGTCCTCTTCTTCTTCTGGAGGGGGCGGAGGTAGTAAGCTCGTACTCATTCTCTCGGGTGTGAATATCGCAGTGACCATTGCCATGGTTGCGATTTTGTTCCTTTCTTTCCAACGTGAAAAGAAGCGCACGTCCGTTGAAGATATCGCCGCGGGCGAAAATCATAGCACTGAAAAAGCTAAAGAAGGCGGCGAAGGCCATGGCGAAGGTGAAGGCCATGGCGGCAAAGAGCACCCAAAAAAGGCCACCGATTTCGGCAAAATGGTGACGTTAGATCAATTTACCGTCAATCTCTCCACTCCTGGAAGCGCAACTCCAAGGTTTGTTCGAGTTAATATTTCGATTGAAGTTCCAACGGATGATGCAGAAGGCGAGCTCACCTCGAAAATGCCTCAGGTGAGAAACGTGATTATCGATTTGTTCAATAGCAAGCGTCCGGCGGATCTCGCGACGGCTGAGGGTCGCGATTATTTGAAGGACGAAATTCGTAATGCAATTAATGGATTTTTAATTAGCGGAAAAGTTAAGGGAGTGTTCTTCACGAATTTCTCATTGGCTGGTTGATTTGGTTCTGGGCAGGATGCCCTACGGAAGTCCAAGGAAGGCTGAACTATGAATCAGGTACTGACACAATCCGAAGTCGATGCGCTTCTGAGCGCTGTTGCCGAAGGATCAGTCGACGCAAATACCGGAGCCGCCGCCGGAGCTAGTCCAGCCGCCGCTGCGGGCGGGGCTGCCGGCGGGAACTTCGGAGACGTCAACGCTGGCCCCGGTGAGCCTGAAGTTACACCTTACGATTTAACTAATCAAGACCGCGTGATTCGCGGTCGAATGCCGACCCTCGACATTATTTATGAACGGTTTATTCGACTGTATCGTATGTCGCTTTCGAACTCTTTGCGTAAGATTGCTACCATCAGCATCATCTCGACCGACCTTTTGAAGTTCGGTGAGTTCGTGAATACGCTGCCTATCCCGAGTTGTATGTGTATCATGCGGTTCGAAACCCTGCGCGGTCCTGCGCTACTCGTTTTCGAGTCCAAGCTGGCTTACGCGCTCGTCGATAGTTATTTCGGCGGGACGGATCGCCCGTATACGAAGATTGAAGGCAAGGAGTTCACGCGTATTGAGCTTTCTATCATGCACAAAGTGATGGAACTGGCGATCATTGATCTCGAAGAAGCTTGGGCCCCTGTTCATAAAACAAATATTTCGTTCATTCGAACTGAAGTGAACCCTCAGTTCGTCGGCGTCGTTCCTCCTTCGGACGTGATCATCTCAACGACATTCGAAGTGGAGCTTGAAAACGCGAGTGGAACCATCGCATTGGTGATTCCGTATTCGACGATCGAGCCGATTAAAAACAAATTGAATGCGTCCTTTCAAACGGAATCCGATCGAGTCGACAAAGAGTGGACCGCGAAGATGGAAGAACATCTACGCAATGCCACCGCTAACATCCAAGTTAACCTCGGGTGCGCTTCAATCACTGTCGGAGATTTAGTCAATTTAAGCGTTGGAGACATTATCCCTCTTGCTCAAGATGCTGACGGCGAGATGGACGTATTGGTTGAAGGTGTACCGAAGTTTAAATGTTTTTTTGGAGTGTCCCGCGGGAACCGAGCAGTCCAAGTGACACGGTTTAATGAAAACGATTAGGAGAAGATGATTTATGAATGATGCATCGCCATTGGGTGACATGAATATTGGAGATATCGGAGCGGCATTGGCGGCGGCAGGTTCGCAGGCGGCGCCTGATCAGGCCGGTGCTCCAGGGGCGGCTTCACCGAACGGAGGTGGATTGCCGAGCCAAGGACAAAATCGGGCTTCGGCTCCGGTTCAATCCCTCGATTTTATTTTGGATATCCCGCTTCGAGTGACGGTCGAACTGGGACGCTCAAAGATGTCTATCCGTGAGATATTGCAACTCGCTCAAGGATCCGTGATTGAGTTGTCAAAATTCGCAGGCGAACCTCTTGAAGTGTTGGTTAACGACAAGCTCATCGCCCGCGGTGAAGTGGTAGTCGTGAACGAAAAATTTGGCATTCGTCTTACAGATATTATTTCTCCAGTCGAACGTATCGAGCAGTTGAAATAAGTTTTAGTGCAGTCTGAGATAAAATCGGAAGGGCATGAAGCCACTCCAGTTTAGTTAGCCAAGGAAGGCGATATGAAAAGATTTCTAATTCTTGCAGCGTTTACGGCTCTCTGGGGAAGTTCAGCATCGGCGACCTCCACTTTGAAGCAAGTTCAAGTGAGCAATGGCTCGCAAGTCGACTTACTGTTTGACTCAAAAATATCAAAATCCCAGGTAAAAACTGAATATTTCAATGATATTATACAAGTCATTCTGACAGATACCTCCGTTTATCCGGCGAAGATATCATCAGTGAGCGGTGGAGATCTTCTCAAGATTTTTGCTTATCAATACGCACCCAAATTAGTGCGTTGCCGTCTTACCGTTAAAGGAAAAGCTGAGTCCTTCAAAGACAGGATTCAGCTCGTCGCTAACGGGAAAATACTTACCATCCGAGTGGACGGGGACGTCGCGTCCGTAGATAAAGTAGCGATGCCGGCTGCACAAGCGGTCAGAGCAAAAGCGGGCCCGGCCCATGACAGTGGGCAATCCGCTGATGAGTCAGAGGAGAGCGCCCTTTTAGATCGAGTTTTACGAGCACCGGCTCCTCCGACAGTCGCTCCAAAAGCGGCGCAAGAGCAAGCTGCGGCCGAGAGCGCGAAATCAAAAGCGAACGCGCCGACCGCGGGGGCATCTGCAGATTTTTCAAGCTCAGATAGCGTGACTACCGAATCTCACCATGGATCGAAAGATGGATCTTTACCCGAAACAAATGCCGAGAGATTTACCGATCGAAATAAATCGGTTCATAATATGGCCGGAGGTAAGGCTCTTCCAAGTCTTTTTTCTGCTCTCTGGAAGCTCGCACTCGTGACGGGCCTTTTTTGTCTCTTAGCTTTTGCCGCTAAAAAGTGGCTTAACTCCGGGCGTGATCGCAAATCTAGGGTCCTCGGCGCTATCGGAAAGTTCACTAAAACGGGCATGGCTCGCAAGGGCAAGATGATCGAAGTGATCTCGACTCATTATCTGGGTCCTAAAAAGAGCATCGCCGTCGTTCGAGTGGCGCAAGCGACTTTAGTTTTAGGCATCACCAATGAATCAATCAATTTGATCACTCGCTTGTCTGATTCTGCTGAGGTCGACTCGGAACTAGAAGCCCTGGCAGCTGAGTCAGCTCCGGAGCGATCGGAACGAGATGAAGACTCTTTGTTTCAGCCGGATCGATTTTCAAAGTCTCCAGTAAGTGGCGGAGGAAAAAAACTGAGTGCCGCGGCGGCGGCGATTGCAGCCTACGCAAAGCCAAACGACAACGCGGCGGGAGCCGTCTCTGCGGGGCCCGCGATCTTTTCGAATATGCTCAAATCTGAAACGTCAAAGCCTGCCCCTGTTCAGTTTGGTGCGGGTGCCGGCGCGGGAGTTCGTTCCCAGATTCGTAGCAAACTCGAGGGACTCAAACCGCTATGAATATTTTTCGGAGAACTTCGAAACTTTCTCTTCTCTGTATTCTTGGGTTGGGCTTGGTTGCTCTGGGGGCGCATGCGCCGTCGGCATTTGCAGAGGGAGGTGCTGCGGGCGGAAGTTATGTGCCCGGAACATCCGGATTGACTCTTCCGTCTTTGAGTCTCTCCTTTGCGAATTCTCAAAAGCCATCTGACCTCGTTTCGGTCCTGCGAATAGTCATGATGCTCACGGTGCTCTCGCTGGCGCCCGCTATTTTGATCATGATGACGTCTTTTACTCGCATTGTAGTAGTGCTGAGTTTTATTCGTCAGGCTCTTGGAACGCAGCAGATGCCCCCCAATCAGTTGATTGTTGGGTTAGCACTTTTTTTATCTTTCTTCGTTATGGCTCCTACGTGGAAAGCGATCTCAAGCAACGCGGTGGAGCCGTATCTCAACGAAAAGATCGATCAAAAAATGGCCTACGAACGCGCAGAAGCCCCTCTGAGAGAGTTTATGTTTGCGCAGGTTCGTTCAAAAGACCTCGAACTCTTCTTGGCGCTCTCCAAAGAAGCCAAGCCTAAAAACAAGACGGATGTTCCGACCTATGTTTTGGTTCCGGCTTTTGTGATCAGCGAATTAAAGACGGCCTTCCAGATTGGTTTCATGCTCTATCTCCCATTTTTAGTGCTCGATATGGTGGTTGCGAGTGTTCTGATGGCGATGGGGATGATGATGTTACCTCCGGCCGTGATCTCTTTGCCTTTTAAACTTTTGCTTTTTGTACTCGTCGACGGTTGGGAGTTGGTCGTCGGTAGTTTGGTGAAGAGTTTCGGCTGAGAAGCGCGGATTTTAGATTTTAGTAAGAGGGGACTTTCGAATGACTGAAGAACTAGTGATGGCAATCGGATCAGAGGCGATCAAGACCACGATGATGCTTGCGGGTCCAATGCTTGTTGCCGCAATGATTATCGGTATTTTAGTCAGCATTCTGCAAGCTGTGACGCAAATCAATGAGTCGACTTTGACTTTTATTCCGAAAATGGTCGCGATCGTTCTTGTGTTGGTCATCATGGCGCCATGGATGCTGGAGACACTTCAGCAGTATGCGATTCATGTACTGGGTGGAGCAGGGGATTTGGTGAGATAACAGGAGATTGAGGTTGGATGCCGTTATTTAATTTTAGCCAAGAAGAGCTCCTGAGTTTTTTTGCGGTATTGGTGCGATATAGCGTCTTGTTTTCGGTGCTCCCGTTTGTGGGTGATCGGCATGTTCCAAACTCCGTTAAGGTGCTTTTGTCTTTGTCGGTGACTTTGGCGTTATTTCCGGCGCTCGTGTCCTCGGGAGAAGTTAAGCCAGGCGAGGCGCTGATTTGGGGAGCTCAGGCTGGGAGCATTGCCGGTACGATCGCAATGGAGGTGATCATCGCACTCGTCTTGGGTTTTACGGCACGAATGATTTTTGAATCGATCAATTTTGGAGCGAACTTGGTGGGTAACTTTATGGGATTTGCAGCGGCTTCTAGCTATGACCCACACCAAGAATCTCAATCTCAAATCATAGCTCAACTTCAAATGGCGATTGCGATGCTGATCTTTTTGGCGATCGACGGTCATCACCTCATGCTTCGCGCAGCTCTGGACAGCTATCAATGGGCTGGGATTGGGGGGCGAGGTGTTTTTGGGCAGATTCAGTTCAATCCGGCGTTTAGTCAGAAGCTCGTGGAAGTCACGGGTCAGGTATTTAAGTTCGGTATTCAAATCGCAGCTCCCGTCGCCATTTGTATCTTTGCCGTGAACGTTGCATTCGGAGTCGTAGCCAAGGCGATGCCGCAGTTGAATATTTTGGTTCTTTCATTTGCTGTGACTACTCTGCTGGGTTTCGCGGCGTTATTCATGAGTCTTCCGGAGTTCACCGGTGCGGTATCGAATCTTTTTGGACGAATGGACGATTGGATGATGATCATGATGAAGTCGTTGGCCACTGGGAAATAGACGAGAAAGAATAGACAAGAAAGAATAGAGGGATAAGAATTGGCTGAGAATGGTGAAGACAGATCAAGGGAAGACCTGACAGAAGAGGCCTCCCCCCATCGAGTCGAGGAATACCGACGCAAAGGTATGGTCGCTCAGAGCAAGGAGCTCACCAGCCTAGCCGCGCTTTTAGCGACGGCCGTGACAACCTACACGCTGTCGCCCCATATTGGGGCCCAGATTTCTGATTTTATGCGCGAAGTTTTTCGTACAGACCTGTCCTCACGTTTAGACTTAGGATCGGGTCACATCTTAGCGGACTATCTCGAAAAATCGGTCAAAATGATCGCTGCGATCGGTCTTCCGATATCGGCTGCAGGTTTTATTGTGGGTATCTTGGGCAGTTTTGTGCAAATTGGCGCCATCTTTACCGTTGATCCTTTGACTCCAGATATGGAGAAGATCAATCCCTTGTCTGGCTTCCAGCGGTTGTTTTCGATGCGCCAAGCAGTCGATAATATCCGCCTGGTGTTTAAGATGATCGTGGTTATTGCGATCGCATATTTTTTGATTAAGGCGGAGGTTTTGCGTTCACCCTCTCTCATGGCGACGGCTCCGGCCGCTCTATTTGGCGTCTATGGTCACGCGGCGAAAGTGATCTTCTTGTCGATGGTGAGTGTTTTGGGTTTATTTGGTGTGGTGGATTTTATTTTTCAGCGGATGGAATACAGCAAAAAAATCCGTATGACCAAACAAGAAGCCAAACAAGAGCACAGAGAACGTGAAGGGGATCCGCAGATCAAGGCCAGGATCCGAGCTGTTCAGCGCGAGATGGCACGTCGTCGTATGATGTCGGCGGTTAAAAAGGCTGACGTGATTATCACCAACCCGACCCACTTTGCGATTGCGATTGTTTATGACAAGAAAAAAATGGCCGCGCCAAAAGTGGTGGCGAAGGGCGCGGACTTCCTCGCTCAACGAATCAAAAAGGTGGCTGCAGATGCGGGCGTTCCGCTGGTTGAGAACGTACCGTTGGCTCGAACGCTCTATAAATCGGTCAAAGTGGGACAGTACGTTCCGCGTGCTCTCTACCAAGCGATTGCAGAGATTTTGGCGTATGTTTATCGACTCAAGAATAGGACCCTATGATGAAAATATGGCTTGATCGCCTTGCTCGAAATTCTGATCTAGGTCTGGCCGTCGGCCTGGTTGCCATCTTAGCAGTGATGGTGATCCCGATGCCGAGATTCTTGCTCGACATCATGCTGGCGATTGGTATTGCCTCCTCTGTCGTCTTGTTGCTGACGGCCGTCTACGCTACCCGCGCATTGGATTTTAGTATTTTCCCATCTCTGCTTTTGATTACGACTCTTTTTCGACTTTCGATGAACGTGGCAACCACAAGAGTGATCTTGCTTCGTGGGGCAGAAGAAGGAACCGGCGCCGCTGGGGACGTGATTCGTTCTTTCGGAGAGTTTGTTGTCGGGGGCAATTATGCCGTAGGTATCGTCATTTTTATCATCTTGGTGATTATTAACTTTATCGTTATCACCAAGGGCGCCGGCCGCGTCGCTGAAGTCGCGGCCCGCTTCACCTTGGATGCTATGCCTGGTAAACAGATGGCCATCGATGCCGATCTGAACGCAGGGCTCATCAATGAGGAAGAGGCAAGACGCCGTCGTCAAGAGATCGCTAAAGAGGCCGATTTTTACGGAGCCATGGACGGTGCCAGCAAGTTCGTTCGCGGGGACGCAATCGCGGGCATTATGATCGTCGTCGTCAACATCGTTGGCGGGATCATTATTGGTACCCTTCAAAAGGGGATGGATATTGGGCAGGCGGCTCAAGTCTTCACCTTGCTCACGGTCGGAGACGGTCTCGTCACTCAAATACCGGCACTGATCGTTTCGACCGCAGCAGGTATCATCGTTACGCGAACTGCGACGAGTACGAACTTCAGCCAAGAGTTTTCTCGACAACTTTTAATGAAACCCAAGGCCATCGCCGCGGCGAGTGGCGTGATGGGCTTCATGGCTATTGTGCCGGGTCTTCCCTTTATCCCGTTTATGCTTTTAGCCGGAGGCATGGGATACACGGCCTATTATCTTTTCGAAAAAGAACGCAAAGAAGATGAGGCGAAAGCCAAGAAAAACTCCGCGGATAAACTCAAACCGACGGTGGAAAAACTCGAGAACCTTTTGCCTGTGGACTTACTCGAGCTTGAAGTGGGTTACGGGCTGATTAATATCGTGGATGCCGATCAAAATGGCGATCTTCTGGAGCGTATCTCGAATATTCGAAAGCAGTTTGCCCTAGATCTTGGCATCATTATCCCGCCGCTGCGAATTCGGGATAACTTGGAACTTAAGCCCGGAGATTATCAGGTGCTTCTCAAGGGCGTTCAGATTGGATCTGGATCTCTGATGACGGGGAGTCTCCTTGCGATGGATCCGGGCAATGTTTCAAGCCCAATCTCGGGAGTTCCGACTAAAGAGCCTGCGTTCGGATTGGACGCAATTTGGATCACCCCTCGCCAAAAAGACGAGGCGACTTATTCTGGGTATACGGTCGTCGACTTGTCCACAGTCATTGCAACCCATTTGACAGAGTTGATTAGACAAAACGCACATGAACTTCTCGGACGTCAGGAACTACAAAGTCTCCTCGATGCCTTCAAGGTAAACTCTCCGAAGGTGATCGAGGATCTCATCCCCAATCTTCTTCCGCTTGGAGCTGTACTAAAAGTGATGAAAAACCTCCTTAAAGAAGGCGTCTCTGTTCGCGATCTTCGCACCATTCTTGAGGCGTTGGCCGAGGCCGCGCCTCATCAGAAGGATCCCATGTTCCTCACTGAGCAAGTGAGAACGGCGTTGGCTCGGACGATCACCAAAAAACTGGTCGGTTCGGACGGTCAGATCGTGCTCTTGACGTTGGACAGAACGATCGAAGAGACGATTGCCGGCGGCATCATTCAAACAGATCAGGGACAGCAGTTGTCGGTAGATCCGGAGTTTGTGAGAAACTTCATCGCGCAGCTCAATCACCAAGCGATCGAACTTGCCGGCCAATCCAGCAATGCCGTGATCTTGTGTTCGCCGTTGATTCGTTCTCATCTAAAAGCGCTGGTAGATCGTTTTATTCCGAATGTGATCGTTCTTTCGCATAATGAAATCACACCTAACGTGAACGTGAAGTCCTTTGGGACAGTAAGGCTAAGCTATGCAAGTTAAAAAATTTGAAGCACCCACCATCCAAGAGGCCCTAGATACGATCAAACGTGAACTGGGTCCCGAGGCGATTATTCTTCAAACTAAAAAACACAAGCGTGGCTTTGGACTCATGTCAAAGGCGTCAGTCGAAGTGACTGCGGCTGTGTCGGAGCGTTCGACGCAAAAAAAAGAGTTCACCGAAAAGCGTCTTCCCGATACCAATCGCGAAGCCATCAAGAGATTGCCCGCAGAGAAGCAGGCTCAAATTTTCGACAAGATGATCGATCGTCAGCAGCAACGTACGACGCGTGGTGCTGGTGCAACTGCGACTCGTTCAATCACTGCAACTCGTTACGTCGACATCAGCGAAGAGGATGCTAAGAGTTCAGCATCTCGCCGTGTAACGGTGACGCCCCCTCGTCCCGTCGCAAAGGTCCCAGTGATTGCGGTAGATGATAAAAAAGTCCAAAGTGCAATCGAAGCGCTGAATACCAGCCCAAGGTCTGATTCTGATCATGACGCTACTCGATCTTCCTCGATGACAGTGGAGGAGGAGGTTCGCCATCTGAAGAGAATGATTGAAGAGTTGAAGATCAATCAAGATGAAGGCGCGACAGGTTCAGGTGCCCAGCTTCTCATCCCACAAGGTGTATTGAGTACGCCGGCGCTACAAGACGCGTTTGAACAGATGGTGGTCAGTGGCATTGATAAACGTTACGCACTCAATCTCACCAAGAAGACGGCGTTTGAACTGGGTGAGGAGGAGTCTAAAAATCCGGACTCCGTCATGGACCAATTGGCCTCCGAGGTGATGAATACGACAGAGGTTCTCTCTGCTTTTGCCGGCATTCGTCCGGGATGGCGCAATAGTCCTATCGTGATTGCCCTAGTCGGACCGACTGGAGTTGGCAAAACTACGACCGTCGCGAAGATGGCGAGCGAAGCGATTCTAAAACGCAATTTAAAGGTCGGTTTGATCAATCTCGACAGCTACAAAGTCGCGGCCTTTGATCAACTTGGGACTTATGCCAAGATCCTGAACGTCCCTTTCCGCTCTGTTGCGACAGTAGAGGATTTGAACGCGGCCATTCAGGACTTTCAGTCGTTGGACGTGGTGCTGGTTGATACAACTGGGCGCTCTCAGCGGGATCTGAATTCGTTGAAGGAAATGCAGGATCTGCTTCAAACGATCCCCGATCTTCGCACGCAATTGGTTCTTTCGGTAACGACTCGGGATAACGAACTTTACGATATGGCTAACCGATTTTCGGCGTTCCATCCCCAAGGTATTATTATCTCAAAGTTGGATGAAGCGACGATGTATGGCGCGGTTTATAATGTGTCTCAAAGATCGAAACTTCCGCTTCTGTATTTTACGACCGGACAAAGAGTGCCCGAAGATATTGAAGAAGCAACTCGCGAGCGTGTGGCTGCTTTGATTCTAGATCTTTGAGGAACATGCGAATGAAAAGTGATCAAGCGGATACCCTACGTCGAATCATGCAAAGCCGAAACTCTTCGGCCAGCGAATTAACACGCGAGAACGGCGTTAAAAAAACGGGAGTACCGGCCGCGAAAGTTTTTACGATCGCCAGCGGTAAAGGGGGCGTCGGCAAAACTTGCCTCGTTGCCAATCTTGGAGCAGCCCTGGCTCGAAGTGGCCTTCGCGTACTGTTGATTGATGGTGACCTTGGCTTAGCCAATCTCGATCTTCTTTTTGGCGTGCGATCAACGGTGACTCTCGAAGAGGTTCTGGACGGCAAAGCGAAGATCCAGGACGCCGTCCTGGGCATAGAACCGAATTTGTGGTTGATCCCAGCCGCTGCGGGTTTGCTCGAACTTCGAGAGGCGACTACTTCTGAGACACGGAGCAAACTCATTGAAGTATTCGATACCTGCCCATGGGAGATGGACGTGATCTTGGTCGATATCGGAGCTGGGATTCAGAACAATGTACTTTCGCTTCACAGTCCGAATCACGAGAGCATTGTGATTCTCACGCCTGAGCCTACGTCTCTAACCGATGCATATGGATTGATTAAATTATTGCGCCGTCACGTGGGTGTGACGGAAGTTTCGGTGATCGTCAATCAAGTGACAGACGGGCGTGATGGTCAGAAAACTTTCTCCAGACTCAAAGATGTCGCCGCACGGTTTGTTGACGTTCAGATGGAGTACTTAGGGCATTGCCCACGTGATGAAAAATTTAGTCAGTCGGTGATGAAACGAAAAATTCTGTTAGACTTAGAAGAGGGCGCGATCTCGATCCCTTCTTTGGAACTTTTAGCGAAGCGAATTAAAGCTAAATGTTTGGGCCCGCGTTCCGAAAAGGTAGTGATGCCACTCACGACTTTGCCAGGAAAGGCAAATAGTGAAGGGCGGTTCAGTAGAAGGTTTAAGGAAGAACCTGGGCAAGCAGCGCCAGGCAACACAACAGGGTTCTGGAGAACCCTGCTAGGCGAGGTGAAGGTATGAGCCAGCAGATCAGGACGAATCAGCGAAACAGTTCTCGTTCCGCCGAAGGAATTCAAAAATACCGCGCAACAAACGCTCCCTCCTCGGCAAAAGAAAACCCCCAGGCTTCCACGCCAAAAGCAAAATCTGCAACTCCAGGGACAGTTCCTCTTGAACTAGAAGAGGCTGTACAACAAGTACAAGCTGCTGAAGAGCGAGCCAAAGAGGAAGCGGAACTTCAAAAAGAAATCGCAGCCGAACTTGAGCGCGAAGCCGGTGAGACTGCCAAACTGGTTAAAGAGGATTTTTCACCGGTCAATAGTACCCGCGAAAGACTGGTTCTCGAATATGCGCCGCTCATCAAGTATATTGCGCAAAAGATCGCTGCTCGTTTGCCAGCCAATATCGAGCTCGATGACCTCATCAGTTCGGGCGTGATCGGATTGATGGATGCAATCGAGAAATACGACTCAAACCGCGACAACAAGTTTAAGACCTATGCTGAGTTTCGAATTCGTGGTGCGATTCTCGACGAACTGAGAGCTCAAGATTGGGTTCCTCGTTCCGTCCGTGAGAAGGCAAAAGTGCTGGAACGCGTTTACGCTAAGATCGAACAATCTCGTGGACGTCAAGCGACGGACGAAGAAGTTTGTAGTGAACTGAATATTTCACAGGATGAGTATCACGATCTGCTCAATCAGGTTCGAAGCGTCTCGTTACTTTCGTTTGATGATATCTCCAGCTTTTCGAAAGCAGACAAACGCTCGCTTCATGGTTACGGTGAGGGCTCGTCGAAGGCTCCGACTCCGTTTAACGAAGTGAACGTGGCGTCGGTGAAGAAAATGATCTCCGAGGCGATTCATGATCTCCCCGAGAAGCAGCGCTTGGTGCTGTCGCTGTATTATTATGAAGACCTTAATTTGAAGGAGATCGGTCGCGTCCTCGACGTCACCGAGTCTCGCGTGAGTCAGCTCCACACCCAAGCGATCCTGCGCCTCAAGGGCAAGCTTCGCAATAACTGGGACGAGTTCGTTACCCTCTTCGGATAATCACCTACGTAACGGGATCTTACATAGTGCTAAGCCGCTTTTTGGGTATTCGTGACTTTCATCGCGATGAAGTCGACAAAATCCTGAACCGCTTTTTGCTCCCGTTCCGTCTCAAAGACGAATTTGACGGATAGGCGGTACGAAAAATTATTCACCGACATAATATGGCTGTCGATTGCGTATTCTTGGCAAGCGACGATACGTCCCCGGAGGTAAATCTGCATGGGATCTTCCATCGTGATGGCGACCTCCGCTCCCGCGATGTGGGGTTCGGTCGAAAAGAGATTCACACCCTGAAGAGACAAGTCATTGAGAATCACGCGAACCATCGTGATCTTGGGTTCAGAGGATTTGTCCCCCACGACCCGAAGTTCTGCATGAACGCGCTTGATGTGAAGAGCGTTGGCGAGGCTGTCGCTACGTTTTTTACCAGCTGCTCGTGTACGGTGATTCGGTGCTTGCCACATAATTGATGATCTCCAGATGGCTCACAGATATGAGTGTTATCTAAATATTATGCATCGAGTCAAAACTGGTCGCAAGTAAAATCTATCCCAAAGATTTAATCCCCTTGGGCGCAAACGACGATGGCATGCGAGATCATGGACCTTTTTTTAAACCCATCTCGACGTGTGTCCGATAAGACAGCGGTCACACTAGTTGTGCGCGGTACACGTCAGGCGGGAAACTTCGAGATCCACTTCGCCAGCCGAAGCCCGCCGTCTCAGATATGGAAGCCCAAGTTAAACGCGTAAATTCGATCTTCGTCCGAGCCCGCGTTCGTGCTGAGTTCGGTACCGTAGGTCGCCAAATTCATCGTGAAATATCGAACGTCCAATCCGAGCCCTGCGGTGTAGTAGCCTTGGTTAATGCCGAGGCGAAGTGCGAGTGATTTC
>Ga0206856_10008_pt1 | contig 72309 bp, 69 predicted proteins | sample Alteio_BWOrgCont_48_FD_152630 | JGI IMG/M metagenome (GOLD analysis project Ga0206856, IMG submission 152630) | Enriched cells from forest soil in Barre Woods Harvard Forest LTER site, Petersham, Massachusetts, United States -... | ecosystem: Environmental > Terrestrial > Soil > Temperate forest >...
CCCCCGGAGGTCGGGCGTGGATTTCACTTTTCCGGAAAAGTAAATACAGCCGCCGCGCGAACGCCGGGAGGATCTTACGGCGTCGCTTGATCAATCAGTTCGGCGATGTCCATGACCTTCACTTTGTCGGTCATGTCCTTGGTCTTCACTCCGTCGCCCAACATCGTCATGCAGAACGGGCAGGATGAGGCCACAATCCCGGCCTTGGTGTCGAGAGCTTGCTCGGTGCGCGTGACGTTCACTCGTTTGCCGATTTTTTCTTCCATCCACATGCGACCGCCACCAGCGCCACAACACATGCTTTGGTCGTGGTTGTTTTTCATCTCGACCATTCTGATGGATGGCAGAGAGTTCAAAACCGCGCGAGGTTGATCATAGATATTGTTCCAGCGACCCAGGTAGCAGCTGTCGTGGAAGGTGACGGTCTCGTCGAGAGATTTTGTCGGCTTGATTTTGCCTTCACTGATCAGCTTCGCTAGGAACTGGGAGTGGTGATAAACTTCGTAATTGCCACCAAAGTCTTTGTACTCGTTTTTGATCGTGTTGAAGCAGTGTGGGCAAGCCGTCACGATCTTTTTCACGTTGTAGCGATTCAGTGTCTCAATGTTTGCTTTTGCCAATGTCTGATAGAGGTATTCGTTGCCAATGCGGCGAGCAGGGTCGCCGGTGCATTGCTCTTCTGTGCCCAAGATTGAGAATTTGATCTCGGCTTTTTTAAGCAGGCTTGCGAAAGCGGAGAGAACTTTTTTGTTGCGGTCGTCGTAAGATCCGGCGCAACCGACCCACAACAGCACATCGACGTTGGAGTCCTGAGCCATCGTTTTGATCGACTGACCTTCGGTCCAGTTCGCACGATCCGCAGAGCTAAATGCCCATGGGGTTGCGTTCGTTTCCATGTTTTTGAAAACGGTTTGAACTTCGGCTGGGAACTTAGACTCCATCATCACCAGGTTGCGGCGGATGTCGTAGATCTTGTCGGTGTGCTCGATGAAGACGGGGCAGGCGATCTCACAAGCGCGGCAAGAGGTGCAAGCCCAGATCACGTCTTCGGTGACGTTCTCGTCGATCACGTGGGAGATTTCGTCGTATTTGCCGGCTAAAAGCTTCTCTTTGTTGCGATACAGGTTCTCTTTGAGGTCAAGAATGAGGGCTTTGGGCGTCAACGGTTTTTGAGTGTTGTACGCAGGGCAAAGATCTTGGCAGCGACCGCACTCGGTGCATGAATAATAATCGAGCGTATCCTTCCAGCTTAAGTCTGAGATCTTCGCGGTGCCGTATTGAGTGACTTTTTCGTCCTCAAAGTTAATAGGCTTCATCCCCTTTTCGCGAGGAAGAGTGCGGAGAAACGTGTTGGGTCCCGCAGCTAAGATGTGAAGATGCTTGGAGCTTGGGATATAGGCGGCAAAGCCTAAAACGATCAACATATGGATCCACTTAAACGTCGTGCCGAGATTCGCGTTGGTGTCGACGGAGAACCCCAGCTGTCCGAGCAGGCCCGAAATCATATTGGAAACAGGCATCGCGCTCGCGTATTCAGGATTAGCGAGGAGGTGAAATCCGTTCATCAGCAAGATCGCCGCCATCAGCGAACCTGTGAGCATCAAAACGATCGTGGCGTCACGGGATTTGCCCAGTCCTTCGGGGCGAACGACAAAGCGACGGTAGCAGGCATAAAGAACCGCAGTGAGAACCGCAGCTGTCATCAAGTCTTGAGCCATTGCGAGCGCGCTATAGGCTGTGTGGCCGATGAACTCGAAGTTAGCTCCTTGATACAGAGTCGACAAAAACTGCTCGGTCGTGCCGACCGTGATGATCAAAAACCCCCAGAAGATCGTCGCATGCATGATGCCTGCGCTCTTCTTACGAAGAACCGCACGTTGTCCTAAGACGTTTGCGATCGTGGTCTGGATTCGATCCGAGATATGATCCCAGCGGTTGGACTTACCCTGGCTGGCTTTCATGAGTTTGACTAAGATGCTGAAGCGATAGCCAGAATAACCAAAAGCGGAGCCCGCCACGATGAGAAATGCAAAAGTTTGCCAGGTCATGAGTGGGTCGATCTCCATTTCGATTTTGAAGAGTGCCTTCCTCGGCACTCACAAGGGCATGCTCTAAAACCCTGAGGTTTTATAGATCAATGCTCTTTAATTTTTTTGAACTCTTCTTTGAGCAGAGGAACAAGCGTGAACAGGTCGCAAACAACGCCATAATCCGCCACCTGGAAGATCGGCGCTTCAGGATCGGTGTTGATGGCAACAATTACTTTAGAAGTACGCATCCCGGCGAGATGTTGGATCGCTCCGCTGATCCCACAAGCGATATACAATGCGGGCGAAACCACTTTACCGGTCTGACCGACTTGATCGCGATGCGGGCGAAAGCCTGCGTCCACAGCTGCACGAGAGGCGCCGACAGCGGCACCCAAAACGTCAGCCATTTCTTCAAGAAGTTTGAAATTTTCAGCGTTCTTGAGAGAGCGTCCGCCTGAAACCACGATCGAGGCTTCAGTGACGTCAGGGCGGCCACTGGCGCCTTGAACGACTTCGACGACTTTGGTTTTGAGCGCGCCTAGATCTGGAGTGACGTTCACGACTTCAGCGTTCTTGGATGCATCCGCTTTCGGTGCACCCAGAGCGTTTGGACGAACCGTTGCGCATTGAGGGCCCGCGCCTAAGAACTCGACTTCAACCGTGGCTTTGCCTGCGTAAACGGGGCGACGAGCTTTGATCTTCGTTCCTTCGAAAGCAAGCTGCGTGCAATCGCTCGCAAGGCCGACATTGAGGCGTGCTGCCACGCGAGGCATGAAGTCACGGCCTGTTGGGGAGTGGCTCGCAAGAACCACATCGGCTCCGCCGGCTTTGACGATATCCGAAACCACTTTGGCATAAGCCTCGGCGGTGTAGAGCTTCAAGCCTGGGTTTTGTGCGAGATGAACTTTTGAAGCGCCATATTGGCCGAGTTCTTTGGCAAGATCCGCTACACCGTCGCCTAATAAGATAGCGTGGGTTTCGTTTCCCGCTGCGGCGGAGGCGCCGAGAAGTTCGAACGTGGATTTTTTAAGACGACCATCGCGATGTTCAACAACGACGAATACTTTAGCCATGATCACACCACCTTCGCTTCTTCATGAAGCAATCGGACGAGTTCTTTTGCCTGGGCTGCGGGTTCGCCCGCGATCTTCTTGCCCGCCTGTTTTGGAGGAGGCAATTGGAAATTCTTGTAACGAATCTTCTGGTCGGCGTCGCTCACGCCCACGTCAGCGGCTTTGAGGGCTTTCACTTCTTTTTTCTTCGCTTTCATGATGTTCGGCAGGCTGGCATAACGGGGTTCGTTCATGCCTTTTTGTGCAGCAATCAGGCAAGGAAGAGGGGTTTCGATCATTTCGAAGGCACCGCCTTCGATTTCGCGTTTGCACTTCACGGAAGCAGCGCCGTATTCGGCGTTCAGAACCACCGTGACGACTGGTACGCCAAAGTACTCGGCCGTCAGTTGCGAAACCTGTGCTGCGCCGTCATCCAGGGCTTCTTTGCCGGTGAAGATGAGGTCGACTTTCGCTTCTTTTTTAAGAGCGCCGGCGAGGGCCTTTGCGGCCATATTGTTATCTGCAGTCTCCGGGAGTTCGACATGGATGCCGTTATCCGCGCCCATTGCGAGTGCCGTGCGAATCGCTTCAACCACGCGCGCAGGGCCTGCTGAGAGGACGGTGACCGTGGAGCCCGCATTCTTCTCTTTGAGGCGAAGGGCTTCTTCGATTGCGAACTCGTCATAAGAGGAGATGATCCACTTGATGCCGGCCGTATCGATCGAGTTATTGTCAGATGAGAGCTTTACCTTGGTTTCCGTGTCCGGAACTTGCTTGATGCAAACATAAATGTTCATTTTCGTAATGTCGCCGAAGCCCCATTGCACTTCGGATGCGTCGTGCATCCTTCGTGCAATTTCCTCACGGCTCCCCTTTCCTTATTTATACCGACCCTTGTAGGGCTTGTGCAACCTGTTTTAATATTGAAATGTCAGAACAAAGTGTGAATCGCACATATCCTTCACCCGCGGCGCCGAATCCGTTGCCCGGTGTGGAGACGATCCCCTTCGTGCGGATCAAATTCAATGTGAAATCTTCGGAGCGTTGCCCCTCTGGGAGCCGCGCCCAGGCATAAAAAGTAGCGTCAGGTTTTCGACACTGAAGTCCGAGCGCCTGAAGCGCCGGGATCAAAACGTCTCGGCGTTCTTGGTAGATCGACCGTAACTCGGTGCAGAAGGGTTCGTAGCGATCGAGCGCTTCGATCCCAGCTTCTTGAACGGCGTTGAAAGTTCCGGAGTCAATATTGGTCTTCACCTGACCTAAGCCCGCCACGATCTTCGCGTTGCCGACCAAGAAACCCACACGCCAGCCGGTCATGTTGAAAGTTTTAGAGAGGCTGTGAAACTCACAGCCCACGTCCATCGCGCCTGGGACTTCTAAAAAGCTCGGCTGCTTCTTGCCGTCGAAGAAAATCTCCGAGTACGCGTTGTCATGACAAACAATGATCTGATGCTTTTTCGCGAATGCGACGACTTCTTTGAAAAACTCAAGAGAAGCAGATGCCGACGTCGGATTGTTCGGATAATTGAGGAACAAAAGCCGTACGCGAGGCCCCTTTTTTACCAGCGCTTCGAGTTCGGCGAAGTCGGGGAGGTAATCATTTTTTTCGCGCAACGAAAAGTGGAGAGGAGTTCCGCCCGCAAAGGCGGTTGCCGTGGCGTAAACAGGATAGCCTGGATCCGGCACCAGCGTTGCCTCACCGGGATTCACAAACGCGAGCGGGATGTGTGCGATGCCTTCTTTGGATCCGACAAGTGCGAGGACTTCGTTCTCGGGGTTCAGTTTCACGTTGAAACGGTTCTGATACCAACGAGCGACGGCTTTGCGAAACTCGATCATCCCCGAATACGAAGGATACTGATGGTTCGACGGTTTTTTCGAAGCCGCGGCCAAGCGATCAATCACAAACTGGGGGGTCGGAAGATCGGGGTCGCCGATACCCAGTGCAATCAGTTTACGGCCCTTGGCGATCTCTTCTTGTTTGATTTTATCGATACGGGCGAAGAGATAGGGTGGGAGTTTTTTCAGGCGATCGGTGTATTCAAAAATGGTGTTTACGTTTTCGGGCATGATTTTAGTTCTCCAAAATAATGGTCCATGCTTAGCAAAGTTTCAGTCGCTTGGCGAGGTCGGTGCGCGAGCCAAATCGCTACGTCAATTGCACCGCGCGCGAAGATCGAGCGATCCTGCGCAAAATGTCCGAGCGTGAGGTGGTCGCCGGGGCCATAAAAGGTAACCTCGTGGTCTCCGATGATTTCACCCGAGCGGATGCTGTGGGTTTGAATACTCGCGGGATCAATCGGCGAGATCGCTTTTTGTAACGAGATGGCCGTTCCACTCGGCGCATCTTTTTTATGCTGATGATGAGTCTCCACGACCACGGGGGAATAGCCGAGCTTTTTCAAAAGAGGGGCCGCGTCCCGCAAGATTCGCATCAAAGCCGTCACACCCGTCGAAAAGTTCGATGAAATCAAAACCGGCGTGCGCTTCGAGAGGGATTCGACGGCAGCCGTTTCGTCAGGTTTCCACCCCGTGCTACCCACGACAAAAGCCGGAAGGCCGCCCTTGCCTGCGAGCGCCGCACGCGCGACTTCGGCCATCGCGGCGCTCGACGAAAAATCAATCACCACATCGGTTTTTAAAAGTGACGTGAGATCATCTCCGGCGCCTGCGCGTGCGGAGATCACCGCGTGATCTTTGAATTCAGTTTCAACGAGGCGTGAAACCCACGCGCCCATACGTCCTGTCGCGCCCAAGAGTCCGATGCGAACGATGCCGCTCACAAGTCCGCTCCCCCGTTCGATCCAATGGCGACCCCACATTTTGCCATCGCTGTATCGACTTTGTCGGCACTGGCTTGCGTGAGCGCAGCGAGTGGGAGGCGAACTGCAGGTTCGCACCATTTCAGACGAGACATGGCGTACTTGATGGGTACCGGATTGGCTTCGATAAAAAGATCGCGAAACAACGGATAAAAGCGCTGATGGATCTCTCGCGCTTCGCTCAAGCGTCCCGCATCCATAGCGTTTTGAATCGCCACCATCGCTCGTGGGAAAAGATTGCTCGCCACCGACACCACACCGGTTGCACCGACTGCGAGAAGCGGTAAGAAGATCGCGTCGTCTCCCGCAAGAAGGGTCATCTTGTGATGATCTGCGCGCAGGCGATCCATCACTTCGCAACCGAACGCCACGTTCCCGCTGGCTTCCTTGATCGATGTGATGCGTGGATGCTTCGCAAGCGACGAAATCGTTTCAGGCGTGAAACCCACCCCCGTGCGCCCCGGAACATTATAGAGCATCACTTCACATTTCACAGCATCGGCGACGGCGCGAAAGTGCGCCTCGAGTCCGGCCTGCGAAGGTTTGTTGTAAAAAGGGGTGACCAGTAAAAGTCCATCGACACCGTTTTCGGATGCCCACCGAGAAAACTCAATCGTGTCAGCCGTGTTGTTTCCACCGGTGCCGGCGAACACCTTGACTCCGCTGCCCTTGAGGGTCGCGACGGCGGTGGTGATCAATTTTTTCTTCTCCGCCGAAGTCAGAGTCGGCGATTCGCCGGTCGTGCCACAAGGGATAACTCCAGTGACACCCGCTGCGCGCTGTCGATCCAAAAGTTTCGCGTACGCTTCAAAATCAATCTCAGTGCCCTTGAAAGGGGTAATTAACGCTGTCCAAACACCACGCATAAATCACCTACCTTAAAGGCTCTCGCCCTGAATGAGGTTGTCGTAAGTTTCTCGTTCGCGAATCACGCGGAATTTGCCACCCTGGACGAGAACTTCGGGCGGTCGTGGGCGACTGTTGTAGTTGCTGCTCATCGTGAAGCCGTAAGCCCCAGCCGATAAGATCGCGACCAGATCGCCTTGTTTTAATCCCACTGGCAACGCACGGTCATGGGCGAAGCAATCGCCGGTTTCACACACGGGGCCGACGACGTCGGTTTTTTTCTTGGCGCCGGACTTTTTAGTCGTAGCGACGATTTCATGGTAGCTGCCGTACAAAGACGGGCGTGCCAGATCGTTCATCGCTGCATCGAGTACAAGGAAGTCTTTATCTTTGCGAGGTTTGCGATACAGGACTTCGGTGAGAAGGACCCCTGCGTTGCCGGTCAAGGAGCGGCCGGGTTCGATGATGATTTGAAGAGGGTTTTGAAGTCCTGATTTTGGGCCAAACATTTTGACGATCAAAGCGCAATACTGAGCGATGGACGGAGCTTTTTCGTTTTTGTAGGTGATTCCGACGCCACCACCGAGGTCAACCCATTGAAGAGGCTCATCGAGTAGCGTGTCGAGTTCTGCGACCAGTGAGCGGAGTCGTGTGAACGCGTCCTTCATGGGTGCAAGCGAGAGCAACTGGCTGCCGATGTGGATACTGATCCCGCGAAAAGCGATGCCCGGATATTTTTTATGGTTTCGGATGATCTCGACGACTTCTTTGCGTTGGATGCCGAATTTGTTTTTCTTCAGCCCGGTCGAAATATACGGATGCGTTTTCGCATCCACATCCGGATTGAATCGCAATGCGACCGGTGCGCGTCGCCCCGCCTCAAGCGCTACGGCGTTTAAGACTTCAAGCTCCGCAACGGACTCGACGTTGAAAGACCGAATCCCTTCGTTTTCAAATTCGAGAGCGATTCGCATTTCGGCGGGGGTTTTGCCCACCCCCGAAAAAACGATTCGGTTCGCCGGTACGCCCGCATATCCGGCGCGATAAAGTTCGCCGCCCGAGACAAGGTCCATCCCTGCGCCCGCTTTTGCAAAAAGATCGAGGACAGCAATGTTTGAGTTGGATTTGACGGCGAAACAAATCAAGTGATCCAAGGGGGCGAGGCCTTTTTGCAAACTTTTGAGTGAACTTAAAAATGCATCGGACGAATAAACGTAAGCGGGCGTGCCGACGATGTCCGCGATTTTTTCAAGAGGGATGCCCTCGGCGGTGAGTTGGCCATTTTTATTATATGGAAAATAATCGAGAGGTTTACTCATTTTATTGATCTGCCTTTGGCACGAGTGATGGAGACGGAGAAGGTTTCGGATGCGGCACAGTTTCGTGACGATCCGATTGTTGTGGACTTGCGGGGAGAGGCGGAAGCGGCGGTGATTTCACTCCGCAAGACAGCGTGAAAGCCAGAGCCACAAGACCGAGGGAAATAAGTCCCCTGCGAGGAGGGTTACACATGGTCAGAACCTTAACATGAGTCCGGCTGCGATGGCATCAAAACCGATATCCAAACGTGCATCCCAATTTGGGCCAATGCCAAAGATCAATCCGCCGCCTGCGGCCGGGAGGGTGGCTTTCAAATTGTTGATATTGGTCGTGGGACTTTCGTTCACTGCACTGAGGACCGTCCCCTGAAGGACGCCGCCGTAGAAAAAAACACCCAGATTTTGGGTAAAGCTGATGGTATATCGCAGGGCCAGTACGATCGGCATGAGGCTATAGCTTTCGGTCGAGGTCGATGAGGCATAGTTGTTAATCGTATCAAAAAACAGGCTCCCCTCGATCGCAAGGGAGTCCTGAGCGGTTGGTCCCTTCAAAAGCATCGTATTGTTGAGAGTGAGGCCATATCGAACGACGAAGGCGCTGGCCTGATAAAAACCAAGCGCTCCACTATTGAGCGGAGTCGTGACGAATCCCCCGCCGGCCGTCAGCCAGTTTTTGTGGGGGTCGATGGGCTTGATTTCATCCACCGCCACGGCGAGGCTACTGCCATCCTCGTCTTTACCGGCAGAGGGGTCGGAGGCTGGATCGGGTGAAGTCCCTGCATCGAGCTCCGCATCATACGGTTTGGTGACGGGCTTGGGTTGGGGAGGTTCGTCGGATTCTTCGGCGGGGACGACATTGGGAGAGGGGGCTGCTGCGGGTTGGTCTGAGGCAGAGGCCGGGGCGGCCGCCGAAGGTGCTGCTTCGAGTTCTTTGAGGTCGGCGGTGTCTTCGATGGATTGAGGAGGAGTCACGAGGTCTGAAACTTTCTCCACTGCTGTGAAATCTTCACCTGCCTCGGGTGCGACCTGGTTGGGGTAAGTTTTGACTTTTTTTGCAGCGACTTGGTTTTTGTCGTCGTAGAGTTTCAAAACTCGAAAAGCCGCGACGGATTCGTCGTCTTTTTTGAGGAGTAAAATTTTACCCACGTAGGGCAACTCGTCGGTCGTGATTTCGAGCAAGTACATTGTTCCGGCTTGGGTGTGACGAATGACTTTCGTTGGATAAGTTTTTGCTTCAATATCGGGCAGCTCTTGTGCCGATGAAGTTTCACTGGTGGATTGAGCAGCGGAGTCGGCGTCTGTAGCCGCAGTGTCCGCCGCCAAGCAGAGTGGAGTCACACTTGTCGAGCCGAGCAAGTTCATGACGGCGAGTCCACTGAGGATAACGACGTGTGCCACCCCCCGTTTGACTTCCGGTTTAAATGAGTGTTCAAATGACCGCATCAACATATCAATTGTAGTCTATCTCGCCAATGTCCCAATGTCATCGAAGGAAGTACCGTATGCGTCGCCCGAGTTGTTATCTGATCCACTTTGTGGTCCGTTCCGTGATCCGTTATGCCGGTTTCGTATGCACCGTCACGGCGCTGGCGGGAAGTCTAGCTTTCGCGCAAGAGTCGGGTGGACCGAAGGCGCCCCCAGTGCCCAATTCAAAAGAAGAGTCGTCAGCAGCGGAGGACTTTCCGGGCGTTGACGAAAACCCGGTGAGTACGGATTTTTACGAAGCTCGCCAATTGCTTTCAAAGCATAAGTGGGTTGAAGCCGCGATCGTGCTTCGTTCAGTGTTGAGGGTGTCGCCGGATTTTTTACCTGCGTCCGTGGGATTGGCGACTGCACTCGCGTATTCGGCACGGAGAGAAGAGGCACTTGGGATTTTGGTCCGTGCAGCGGGCCGTGAAAAAGGCTCCAAACATACGGTTTTGGTTCATCGTGTGCAAGTTCTCTCTCGACTCTTTATGAAGAGCGATTCGTTTCAGCTTTATCAAGACGGACTTAATTTTTTGCTCCTCAAGCGTCCACGCCAAGCCCGCGAAAAATTCGAAAAAACTCTCGAACTCGAGCCCGACAATGTTGAGGTTCTGACCCGCGACGGTCAAGCCCTGATCCTCGATGGGGATTATGATAGTGCGGCGGAGCGCCTGCGGTTAGCAAAACGGCTGAATCCCTTTGAACCCGAAGTGAGACTTTGGTTAGGCCGTGCGCTCCACCATCGCGGTGAAGTTTCGGATGCGGTGGTTGAACTACGAGCGGCTTATGGCGATCTCGAGGGTTCGGAGTTGGCGCCCCTTTGGTTATCAGAAGCGCTTCAGTCGGCGGGGCAGACAAACGCCGCAATAGACATGTTGGAAGAGGATGTAAAAATCCAACCCAATCATCTCAGTTCGATTGTTGCGTTGGCGAAGATTCAGATTCAGACGCTTTCGCGTGATCCTAAGCTCAGGTTGGGTGCGGCTCGCAAGGAGCTCCTCCTCGCACAGAGTCGCTTGCCGCTGTATTATTCGGACGATCAACCTCACTATGAAGGCGAGCTTGGCCTCAGCATGCGTGAGCCACGCGAGGAGTTTAAACTCGAGATCGATAAACTCCTCAAACAAGTCTCACTGCGCTTGGAAGAATAAATTAGCGTTGTCCGATGGGCGTGACTTTTTTATCAAGCGAGCCCGTGTAAAAGGCGCGCGGGCGATAAATGCGGTTATTCGCGTACTGCTCCAGAACCTGCGCCGTCCAACCTGAGATGCGGCTGACAGCGAAGATCGGTGTGAAGTCCCGCGGACGAAGTCCCAGCGCCGTGTAAACAAGACCGCTGAAGAAGTCGACGTTCGGCATGAGGCCCTTTTTCTCTTCCATCTGTTCTTGGATGCGCACCAACATACGGTGGTAGTCTTCAAGGCCCGCTTTTTTGCAGGTTTGAAGAGAGAGATCTTTTAAGATGCGAGCGCGAGGGTCGCCGTTTTTGTAAACTCGGTGGCCGATGCCCATGACTTTTTTCTTCGCATTCACGGCGTCGTCGATGAACGCATCGACTTTGCTGTAGCTACCGATTTCTTTGAGCATGACCATCACGGCTTCATTTGCGCCACCGTGCAGAGGTCCTTTGAGGGAGCCAATGGCAGCAGTGATGTCGCTATAATAATCGGAGGTCGAGGATGCCACCACGCGCGCGGTGAAAGCCGAGGCATTGAGTTCGTGATCGGCATGTAGAACGAGCGCGGTATCGAAGAGTTTTTCTTCTTCCGGGGTCGGCTCTTTGCCACGAATCATGTTGAGGAAGTTCCATGCGATGGATTTTCCTGGAACGGATTCGACGAGTTTCTGCCCTTGTTCGAGTCGAGACAGCGCGGCGACAATGGGGCCAAGTGCTGCCGTGAGCTTTGCGGCTTTGGATTTGACGCCTTCAGGGGAGATGTCTTCTGCGTTCGAATCGAGTTGTCCGTAAAACGAAACCGCGGTGCGAAGTTTTGCCATGGAGTGACAGGTGGGTTTCGCGACTGTTTCGAGAACGGGGAGCATTTCTTTTGGTAAACTTGAGTTTGAGCTGAGACTTTTTTTGAAACCGTCCAACTCAGTTTTGTTTGGAAGTTTTCCATTCCACAATAAGTAGACGACTTCTTCGAAGCCGCAATTAGCTGCGAGATCGTCGATTTCGTAGCCCCGATAAAGAAGCGTGACATCGTGGATCGTGCTGATTTCGCTCGTGCAGGCGATGATGTTTTCTAAGCCCTTGTTTGCAGATTCAGGTACCTGTGACATAGTGTGTTGTCCTTTTCGCAGCCATTTTGAGAAGTATTCCAAAATCTCATCGGTTCTTTTGTCCGCATCTTGATTTTATCATAATAAAAAAAGAAGGTACCAAAAGGTGGGGCTCACCCCACCAAAAGGTGAGCCCCACCTTTTGGTGGATGCGCCGCACTCAACGCGGACGCATGGTTGATCGGCAGCTTTCTTGGTTTCTGCGGCGATTCCTTTCTTGACTAAAGGATTCGGGCCGACCTATGACGAATGAACAGGTTCGATCTGCTCGGGGGGGCTTCATGGCTAGTGATAAAATCTTCATCGCTGTTGCTGGAAATATCGGAACAGGCAAGACGACATTGACGACGATGCTATCGGAGCGGTTTGGTTGGAAGGCGCATTTCGAAGCGGTCACCGACAATCCGTATCTGGCGGACTTCTACAAAGATATGAACCGCTGGTCGTTCCCGCTTCAGATTTTTTTCCTCAACAACCGGTTTCGCGCTCATCAACAGGTCACACAGGGAACGAACAGCGCGATCCAAGATCGAAGTATTTATGAGGACGCCAATATTTTTGCGCGTAATCTCTATGAGCAAGGGCAGATGGAAGAGCGGGATTATAAAAACTATCTCGAGCTTTATAATGTGATGTGCCAGTTCCTCACGCCCCCGGATTTGGTGATTTATCTTCATAAGTCGCTCCCACGGCTCAAAGAGCAAATCACTCAACGGGGTCGGGATTATGAAAAAAATATCCCGGACGAATACCTCACGAATTTAAATCGCTACTACGACGATTGGATGAAAAGATACACGCTCGGGAAGAAGTTGATTATCAATAGCGATGAGCTAGATTTTGTCAAAAACCCGAGTGATTTCGAGTTAATAACGCGACAGATCGTGGACACTCTGGATCAGCGCGACTTGTTTTTGGATGCTCGCGCAGGGAGTGCTTTTCCCAAGTCGGGCGACGCCACGATGACGCGAATGGTCATCTCAAATCCTTAAGTAAGCAAAACAAAAGTCAAGTTTTCGGCTCCGATGCCGAGAAGTTTCCTAGAAACTGATGGGAGCGTGCAAGCACGTCACCCCTCTGCAAGAGGAAACAAGATATGAAGACTTGGAATAAACTCGCAATGGTTCTGGTTCTCGCGTTACCCCTGGGCGCCTGCTCTTCGTCGAAGCCGGCAGGAGATGCCGCTGATGCAGGTACGACACCGACGGCGGCAGCCGCGGACGCGAAAACAGACGCTGTTCCTAAAGACGGTGGTCCAGAGCAAGCCAACGCTCAAACCCCTCCTGCTGATCCGAATGCGGCACCCACACCTCCAACTCCGCTTGATGCTTCAGCAGCGGCGGCCAATGCAGCAACACCTCCGCCCTCTACTACTGCGGCAGTACCAGCTCCCGCTGCAGTACCAGACGCCGGTGGCACCGCTTCTCAATACGCGGTGAAAACGGGCGATACGTTGATGAAAATCGCGTTCGAAAATTTTGGTGATCTTTATCAGTGGAAAGCCATCTATGAACAAAACAAAGACAAACTCAAAGACCCAAACGTGATCCCCGCTGGAACCGTTTTGACTTTGACCAAACCCAGTACGCCGGTTGAGGTTGCTCACACGGGCGAGCGTTATCTGATTAAGTCTGGAGATACGCTGGGCACGATCTCGAAGGACGTTTACGGGGATCGCGGCAAGTGGAAACAAATTTGGGAAAACAACAAACAGCTGATCAAGGATCCGAATAAGATTTTCGCGGGATTCTATCTGTACTATACGCCTGATAATAAAGAAACGGCACCTGCGCCGATGGCTAAAAAATCAGATGCTGCGCCCGCAGCTGCGGATCCAGCGACTCGCACACCTGCTTCTTCAGTAGCGGCTCCCGCCGCTGTAGCAGCACCTGCGGCGCCAGTAGCTCCGGCAGCAACGGGGGGTGGAACTGCTGATGCACCGACGACACCTGCTGCACCGGCCACCGGCAATTAATAGTTACGATATCGTGACGAGTCTTGAAGAGAATAAAAAAAGGCCGGTCGCTTTTGAAGGCGACCGGCCTTTGATTTTTACGATGAAATCGTAATTAGCTACCGTGAGCGAAGCTCTGGAGTTCCAAAGTCATCGTGATCATACCGGTGTCGACGATTTCTTTCAAAGAGCCGTCCAAAACGGTGTCTTTTGGGTCTGCCCAGACTTCAAGATTCTTAGCCTGATCGGAAGTTGCAACGATGTGCATGCACTTGAAGGTGCCGGCAGCAACGGTGATCGAGGTGTATTCTTGTGAAACCACGGTGATCTTCGTATCAGGTACCGCAGTGTCTTGGCCGTTTTCGATGAGCTTCAAGATCTTGCCGTCAGCGCGATTGATGAGCGTATCGACAGTCTGTTGTTGGCCGGCAATGCTGATTTCCTGGTGAACCCAGATTGCGTCGCCTTCTTCTTTGTTAGCGGTTTTCACCATTGTTCCGGTGCCGAGCATCCCAGCGTCGAGAGTGTAAGAAGCCGTATCGCCCACCTTCCAGTTGATGAGGTCGAGGGGCTGAACAGAGGCGAGCTTCAATCCTGCGATTGCTAGGTTAACATTACGAAGAGCATCAGTGCTTTCGCTTGCGAGAGCGACCGCACCTGCGTTCACGACCATTGCAAAACCTAGAACGGCTAAAAGCTTTTTCATGGAAAATCTCCTTACTTTAAGTTGTTCACAGACAGTTTCTTATTAACGGCCATGACATGTTCATGACGGACACTGCTTTTTGGATCTTGATGTCCGATTCGAAAAGCAGGACGATAGACTATCCAAGGGGTGTATAGAAATGCAATCCGATTGTCGCTTGCTAGGTAAAATCGACCGCGCTTTCATGGTTAAGCGTGTCATTGTGTTTTCTTGTGCCCTGATTGTTTTGAGTGGTTTGTCTCTCTCGTGTGCGACTGCGCCTCCTCCCGCGCCCCAAGCGGACAAGGCAGTTCAGGCACAACGCGAAACTCAGATCACGGGCGAACTGATGCAGGAGTTAGAAGCGCAGCTGAAATTTAAAAAAGAGGCGAGTTTATCGAAGTATTTAGCGGAACTCGAGACAAAGCTGATGGAGAACACGCCCGAGATTCGCGGGGGCTCACCCAAAATATTTATGATTCGTGATCAGTCTTCGGAGTGGTGCAACTACGAAGTTCCGGGGCCTCGAGTTTATCTTTCGATCGGGTTTCTCAAAAACGTAGAATTTGAAAACGAGCTCGCTGCGGCAATTGCCCTCGAATTAGCGCACGAAATTAACCGCGATGCGTTGACTCGCTTCAATGCGCAGATGTGGGCCATCTCGCGTGGCGGTAACGGAGTCCCAGTCAAGCCGGATAAAGATGAGAAATCGATTCTGGATGACCCGTTTAGTTTCGTCGGTTCTATTCTCGGAACAAAACAAGCGACCCCTACGGATGATCTTTTGCCCCCACAGCCGGGTGAAAAATATCCGACGCCCATCCTGTTTGGTCCCAATGGCATCTTTACGTTCTCAGATCAAATGCTCAGTAACGCTGCAAAGGTAGCGGTCGGGATTCTGTATCGCGCAGGTTTCGATTCGCGCGGATTGGTGGGGTTTTGGAAAAAGTTCCAAGATCACCCGGAAAACTCTCCGTTCGGCCAAGAGACTTTGACCAAGGTGCTTGAAGTGACGAGAGCGGCGGTCTCGCAGTTTGCGCCGCTTCGCAATCCGGTGGTTCGATCAAAAGCGTTTTTGTCGGTGCAAAAAAGGATTTTGAGTTTGTGAAACGGCTCAATTCGGAGGTTAAAAAAATGATGGATCAACTCGTACAAGGCGATGAAGAAATTACAAACTGGGTAAAACGCTCCAAGATGATCGATGCGGTGACCCGTCTGCCGGGTGATGCGAGCACTCGACGATACTATCGACTTCAAGCTCAAGGCGGAGAGAGTTATATCGTCATGCGAATGGAAACATTTGCAGAGCAAGGCAAGGATCTTCCGTTTCTCGTGGTTCAACAGCACTTATCGGAAGCGGGCGTCGATGTTCCTCAGGTTTTGGATGTGGATCCGGAGCGCGGATTTATTTTGTTAGAGGATCTGGGTGATGTAACGCTTCTTCGCCGACTACAAGAAGTGGCGAGTGATGATATTGAGCGCCACCTGTATGAGCGTGTGATTGATTCTTTGGTTCACCTTCAAGTTCAGGCGTCGCCTAAGAAAAAACCCGTCGAGATCGCCGCCTACAAAATGCGGTTTGATCGTGAAAAGTTGATGTGGGAAGTGAACTTTTGCATCGAACATTTTTACCAGCTCTATTTGAAACGAGAGATCTCGAGCGCCGATGCGAAAATCATGCAAAATGGATTTGGCGAGATTTGTAAAATGCTAGCTGACGAGCCAACGGTGCTGACCCATCGCGACTTTCACAGTCGAAACGTGATGGTCACTCCGGTCGTTGGTAAAATCGCAAAAGGCGAACCGCGTGAGCGTTTGGTGATGATCGATTTTCAGGACGCGCGATTGGGGCCCCCGCAGTACGATCTCGCGTCCTTGTTGAAGGATAGTTATTATCAGCTCGAAGAGGCGCAGATTGCGAGACTTTTGGATTATTATATCGCCAAGTGGGAAGCAGCCTCCGGTCAACGGATTGATCGCGAGCGGTTTATTTGGATTTTCGATTTGATGTCGATTCAGCGCAATTTTAAAGCGATCGGAAGTTTTGCTTCGTTTGTGAATTTGCGTGGCAATCCGACTTATCTCAAATACATCGGCAACACGTTTGAAAACATCCGGCGCACACTGCTGAAATATCCGCAGTATTCGAAGTTGAGAGAGGTCCTGTTCCATTACTACTATTTCTAGAGCGATGCTCATGGCCGCGGGTCTCGGGACGCGGCTTCGACCTTTTACGGATCTTGAACCTAAGGCGCTTTTGCCGTTATTGGGTATCCCGATGGCACAGTTTGCGCTTCGTGCGCTGCGAGGCGTGGGTGTGAATGAGGTCGTGGCCAACGTCCATCACCATGCTCGGCGCGCGAGTGATGGATTGCGCGCGTTGGACCCAGCGCTCCTCATCAGTGATGAGAGTGCGGAGCTTCTTGGCAGTGCGGGCGGGATCCGACAGGCACGGGACAATTATCCAGAAACGTTGGGGCGCGAGCCGTTTTTTTTACTCAACTCGGATGTGGTGAGCGATGTGGATCTCCGCGCGCTCTCCGCGCGGCACGCGAAGCTTCGCGATCAGTGGGGCGTGAGGGTGACTCTCACGGTTTTCCCTCGTCCGGTAGGAGCGGGGAAATATCGCGAAATTTTTTTCGATCACGAGAGCGGCTTGATCTCGCGGCTCGGAGAGGTCGTTGCAAATCGTCCGTATTTTGTCGGTGCAGCAGTGATTGAACCCGAAGCGCTTGCAGAAGTCCCGGCATCGGGGCCCGCGGAGTTTGTGCCGACTATTTTGGCTCCAGCGATTCGAGATCGGAAGGCGGGGGTTTATTTCGCAAGTGGATTATGGTTTGACGTCGGATCGCCTGAGCTTTGGCTTGAAACGCATCTGGAAATGATCCGACGAATGGAAACGGGCGATCTTCCGCGCGAGTGGCGAGTTCAAATAGAGGCTGAAAATCTTCGTGTCGCCCAAGAGGTTTGGGTGCGACGTGGGCAGCACTTGAGAACCAGCGATCGATCTCAGTGGGTAGGGCCTTGCTATTGTGACCCGCGACGAGCTTCACTACCGAAAGTTCTAGGTCCGCGCGCGGTTCAATACGGCGGCACTTCGAAAGGACTCGCGAACGGGGTGAGTATGGACGATCTTTTTTGGGAGGCTTCGCATCTCCCAACTCAAAGTTAGAACTTCTTGCCAATTGGGCCCCGGAACAATATGAGCAGGGGAGCCAAATCCCCGCACGCCCGTCCAATGCCCGCCGATGGGTTGTCCCATGAGAGCCATCCAACCGAAAAACGCAAACGCCTGTGACTCAATCAATTGCGGATCCAAATCAAAATCAGTGAGGTCATTAAAGCGAAGTCCGGGGAGCCGGTCTCTCAATCCTTGCATGAGCGTTGGGTTCTGAGCACCGCCACCACAAACAAAGACAGTGCCGAGTGGGCGTCCCGAGCGCAAGATGCATTGCTCGTACGCCATGGCGATGGATTCGATCGTCACTTGTGTCGCCGTCGCAATCAGATCGTTGCCGGTCGCTCGGGTTTTTGATCGCAGCATCTGAAAAGGAAAATCATCCCGCCCCGTAGACTTCGGAGCCGGTGCGGAGAAGTATTTATTTTTTAAAATCGCGCGAACCGTGCGCATGTCCGCGGTGCCGAGCGCCGCTCGTTTGCCGCCGCGATCGAATTTGGATTTGCCTTGAGTTGCTCGCTCAGTAGCTGCATCAATCCACGCATTGCCGGGCCCCGTATCAAACGCGACAATCTCGCCGCGAACAAAACGAGGGCTCGGTGGTGATACATAAGTCAGATTGCTGATGCCACCAATGTTATGGAAGGCGATCCCTTTTTTTTCGGGATCCAGGCGTTCTGCCAACATCGAATGAAAAAGCGAAACCAGCGGCGCCCCTTGTCCTCCCGACGCAAGGTCACCATCACGAAAACGCGTAATGGTCGTCAGGCCCGTCTGGCGGACAATGCGAGTGGGATCGCCCATCTGCCACGTCATCCCAGCGCCGGTATTTTGACTGCTTGGAAAATGTGCAACCGTTTGTCCGTGGTTTGCAACGACGTGGGGTTTTTGAGCGAGAGGGTGGGACTCGATCATTTCATTCAGGACGCGGCCGTACCATTCGCCGAGGTCGCGGTCGAGTTCGAGGACTTCGCGAGTCGTTGTTTTGTGGTGAGGCTCCTGAAGGCTGAGAACGCGTTTGCGTAAAGCCGCCGGATATCCCGCGGTTGCCGACCACAGCGGTGCCCAGCCGTCGATGCCGACCTCAATGCATGCAGCATCGATCCCATCGCAGGAAGTTCCGGTCATAGAGCCTAAAATTCGGAGAGTTTGCGGTCTTTTATTATTCATGGGGATCGATCTTTCTGCAGAGGGTTGGGTGATTTTGGAATTTCTGTGATCGCGGCGACGGGGCAGACCCGGACGCACGCCATGTGGCTTGCGCAAGTGTCAGCGTCAATAAAATACTGGTCTTTGCCCTCGATGATCGAGAGGGAAGGGCACTCGGGGAGGCAGGCACCACACTTGATACAAGCGCTGCTGATTTTGTACGCCATCCCTTTTAGGGTACGCCTGAGCGGCGTTGATTGACAAGTTCTGGATCCAGGAGAGAATTAGAAGAGATGAAAGTTATTAAGGTCCCGTCTGGACTTCGATGGGTCGCGGCGGCATTATTCCTCACGGTTCCAATCTCGGCGTTACAGGCGGCATTGATTTCGCGTGCGCCGTGGTGGCGGTTGCCTGTGCAAACGGTAGCGACTGCGACAGGCATTACCTTTGTTTTAAGTGCGATTGTCGGCATCGCCGCAACTCAAGGGTGGCGCTGGAGTGTTCGCTTGGCGGCAACCTGGGGTGGCGTGTGGGTTTTGTTGTCAGCTTGGGTCGCACTTCGGATGGCCTATCCTGCAGAGGGTTTTTTTACTTTGTTTCTGGGCGTTTTTTTTGCTTTGTACGTCACTTGGCAGCGCGGGGAGATGGGACGCTCGTATTTCGAGCCGCAAATTATTCCGCTGAGTTGGTACCACGGGTTGCCGAAGTCGATTCCGGGATTGAAGTGCGAGTTAATTCGGGAGTCTGATAAATTAGATTTTGAAGTGAGTCGAATGGATCGCGAAGGTGCCTTTGTTTTTGCCAAAAACATGAATGACAAATCGGCTTTCGAGGTTTTTAAAGCGGGCATGAAAGTGGCCGTGATTTTTAATTTCCGCGGACGCGAAGTTCGATGTGAGGGGTTTCCAATACGGACATTAAGGCGGGGAACGGGACGCCTTGGAGCGGGGTTGCGTTTTTGTGCGCTCTCTCCTGACCGACGAAAAGAGCTCGGAGACTTTGTCGAGAGCATACGAGGAGAAGGATATGTTGACTAAGGCGGAACAATTAGTTGTGTTGATGTTATTGATGACGAGTGCTTGCACCGGCCCTATGGGTGGCAGCGGAGGGACGAAGGACGATGCGAAGCATCAGCTGACGGAGTATATTTCGCATAGTTTTTCGGTAAAAGGCCCCGATGATCGCCAACAGCTCCTGAGTTATTTGACGGGAGAAGCGAAGACGCGCTTGGCGGCCTGGAGTGATGAACAGTTTCGACAAGCGTTCATCGAGAATAAACGACAGTTTTTAAATCTTCTCATTCGTGAGCAAAAAACGGTCTCGCCTTCTGAGTTCGAGATCACCTATGAGATCTCTTATCTGGACCGCTCAAAGGGAGATGCCAAAGGGGAAACAAAAATCACGAATAAAAAGCTCGCGCAACTTCATCAAGAAGGCGGGAAGTGGTTGATCTCCGATGTTCGCAATATTAAAGATCTGATTGAGTATCGGAATGAGATGTCGCTGCCCTAGCAGCTCGTCGCGCCACTCGCGCACTGAAGAAGTGCCTGCCCATAATCTAGATTGTAAATTGTAGAGTGAATATTCACTTGGTTCCAGTGGCCTGGAGTTCCAGAGTATTCGACGGAGTAATCTTGGTTGCCAGAGTCTGACTCGAGCTGCACAGGGGTCTGAGCCGTGCCATCGATCACGGGCACCATCTGTAAAGCGTTTTCGCTCGGAACGCTGATGCCGTTGAGTCGAACAATGTAGTTTCCGCTGGAGACGAAATAAATAACGGCCGTGCCGGTCACCACTTTCCCGTTCAGGCTGGTAAACGAACCTTGCGCTGTGATGACGCCCGAAGGAACGGCGTCGTTCGTCGAGGAGGTTCCACCGCCTAATGTGATTGGAAATGCGCCGCAACTCCCCAGCAAGGCACCGAGCGTGGCGATAATCATCAGCGATATTGAACGGTTAATAGGCAAAGCAAAATCACGCATACTGATTAAGTTATCGTCTCACTGAACCGATACTTAAACAAGGAGTGTATAGACTTTGACCAATCGCGACGATTCAACTGACGACGTTTCAGAGCCACCGATGTTGGATGTGCCTGTTCTCGAAGCGCCCCCTGCGCCGGATGCACCGACGAGTGGCGTGGCCGGTCTTTTTGACGAGTCGACCGCGATGATTATGTCCAAGTTTACGGCACTCGATGCGATTTATCGTCTCACGACACGCGATTGCCGATTTAGCGAGTTCACTCGCGAGCTCCTTGTACACGTCATGAAAGTAGTGAAAAGCGAAGCCGGCTCCATCCTCGAAGTCGACAAAACACGAGGTGTCTTATTTTTCCGGTCGGCAGTAGGGCAAAGCTCCGACACGATTCATAATTTTGTGATCCCTCTTGGCAAGGGCATCGTCGGTTATGTTGCCGAGTCGTTGCAGCCCCTCGTTGTTACAAACGTGGAGGAAAACCAAAGACATCTAAAATCCATTGGAGATGCGATCGGATTCAAAGCGCGCAATATCGTTTGTGTTCCGATTGTGATTCGAGGAAAAATTTTCGGCGTCATCGAACTCTTAAATCGTGTTGGCGAAGAAAACTATACAAGCTCCGATATCGAGCTACTGAGTTACCTTTCTGAAGTTTGCGCTAAAGCGATTGAGATTCGGATGATGATCGCTTGGGCTAAACAATTTGAAAAGGCTGAAAAGTCCGAAAAGACAGAAAGCGAGGCGGCATAATATGTCAAATAAGCCAGGCCTCGCTGTCGTCGCGCTTGAAACTCCCGCAGCGTCCTCTACTGCTACTGCGACCGCGCCGGCTCCTCAGGCTCCACAAAAGCCCGCAGCGACGGTCCCTGCTGTTGTGGACATGAAGTATTTGATTCGCGCACTCATCAAGTACAATGCATCTGATCTTCATATCAAAGTTGGCCGTCCGCCTTTGTATCGTATTAATGGTAAGTTGATTGCGGCAAAGATGCCAGATCTTGCACAAGAACAAATTGAAGCCATTCTTTTTTCTGTTTTATCGAAAAAACAAAAGGCGGATCTTGAAGAATTTCGACACGTTGATTTTTCGATTGGTTTTAGAGAGCTTGGGCGGTTTCGCTGTCATGCCTATTTTCAGCGCGGAACGCTTTCGGCTGCGATTCGTATGATCCCCTTGGCGGTTCCGTCGATTGATGATCTGGGCGTTCCGTCGGTTTTGAAGGAACTGAGTCAGCGTCCTCGAGGACTTTTATTGGTCACGGGGCCGACGGGTTCGGGTAAGTCCACCACGCTCGCGGCAATCATTCAGTACATTAACGAAAACAATCACGCCCATGTCCTCGCCATCGAAGATCCGATTGAGTACATGTTTCGGGATAACAAGGCTTCCATCACCCAGCGAGAAGTGGGTTCCGATGCGCGAACCCTCAAAGAGGGTCTCATCGCTGGATTGCGTGAAGATCCCGATGTCATCATGATTGGCGAAATCCGCGACTGCGAAATGATTCAGGCCGCACTGACCGCCGCAGAGACGGGGCATCTGGTGATCTCGACCCTTCACACGAACGATGCTGCAAGCACGATCGATCGCGTGGTAGATGTGTTTCCGGCTGAGTCCAAAAACCAAGTTCGTATCCAGCTCGCAAGCTGCCTGGTCGGAGTGGTTTCACAGCAATTGGTTCTTCGCGCTGATGGAAGCGGGCGTGTTCCTGCCTGTGAAGTCATGGTTAAATCCCCCGTGATTGAAAACTACATTATGAAGGGCGAGTTGGATAAGATCCCTGGGGCGATTGCTGGATCGAGCAATTATTATAAAATGCAAACCATGAATGGCGCACTTCGTAAACTGATCACGGCCGGTGTGATCACCCCTGAAGAAGGGTTGAAATCTTCGTCCAATCCCGACGAGCTTCGGATCTGGCTAGAGGGCGTCTCGCGCGACGAGGGTTACGAGATCGCGAACGGACGCGCCAAGAGCGATGGCAATTCTACCTAGCTCGCGATAGAATCCTTCCATGACCCCTTTTTCAGTAGTTTGGCGATACGCAAAGTTATTCCTGTTTTTTGCCCTCCCTTGGGCGTGCGCCGGAGCCCTTCTAGGCGGGAAGATTGGCTTTGCCTTGGGAGTGAGCCTCGGAGTGGTGGTTTTTGGAGTGTTGGGTTTATGGGGCGAACGATGGATGGAGCGTTTTCACGCCCCCACGCAGCTTGCGGGGGGAGCCGTGCAAGAGTCTTTTCGGCGGGCGTTTGAGCGTGTGCCGCGACAGAAGAGACGCCGGACGCCTCGCGTGATGGTATTTCAGGATGTAGCGCCTCATGCTTTCGTTGCTCGTCAGTGGTTTTCCGTTGGGACCGTGTTTTTGAGTCAAGGTCTGCTCGCATCGGCAAATGAAGCTGAGGTGAGAGTAGTTTTTGAGTCGGCGCTGAAGCAGTTATCTTCGCGGGGGATAGGTGTTCGTACGATGGGTGCGGTTGCAGCTGCCCTGATTTTGAAACTTGCCCCGCACGAATGGGTGGAAATTTGTTTTTTGCAACGCGCGTCAACCGTCGGAGCGACGCCGAGTCGGACGATTTTTTTCGCAGCCATTTTGGCGGCGAGTCGTTTTTGTTTGAGTGTGAGTGAAGGAGGCAAGCACCCGGTGCAAAGGCCTCAACCGATGATTTCTCAAGCGACACCCGGCGCGGCGCAGCTTTATATTATTTAGGATATTTCAGGCAATTCTTGGTGCCATCATACGCTGCTTTGACTTTCGAATTTCTCCGGCCTGTTGTAGTCATAGTATCGATGTTTGTTGTATTACCGTATTGCCCACTTTTTAGCGTGTTAGCGTGCAGGAGATTTCATACGTGACTCAAGTAGCGGACCTTCCAAAAATCGATTTGACCACTTTTTTTCTGTCTATTTCTTCGGCGGCTTTCATGGGTTTAGGTGTGATCCCTGCTTCGGATGGAGAGAGCCCGAAGGTTGATCTTTTACTCGCCAAACAGAACATCGATTTGCTTGAGCTGATGTTTGAGAAGACCAAAGGCAATCGTTCTCCCGAAGAAGATCGATTGATTGAACAACTTCTTTTTCAAACGCGAATGAAATTTGTTGAAACACAGAGAATAGCTCATCACCAATAGTCAGCCACAAGAGAGAGTGTAAAAATATGTCGATGAAAAAACTCTTAATCCCTGGATTTTTTATTTTAAGCGGCGCGATCAGTAGCTTGGCTCTGGGTGCATCGACGGGGAACACGGAAGCTCTCGATTCAGGGATTTTTGTAAAGCTTTCTAAAAAAGTCGTCCCGTCGGTGGTCAATATCTCGACGTATATGACAGTCAAGTCTCCTTACGGTGGCGGCCCCGGTGGCGGTTCGCCGGATGAATATTTGCGCCGATTTTTTGATGAGATGTTTCGCGGTCGAGGGCAAGGTTTTGCACCACCCATGGGCCCTCGTGGTGGTGATGAAGATCAGGACGAAGGGGAGGGCGAAGCCCAGCCAGGCCAATCAGGTGGTGGACCGAATGTTCCGAAGCAAAGGGCCATGTCGCTTGGAACGGGCTTTATTATCGATGCGTCTGGTTTAGTGCTCACGAACAATCACGTTGTCGCGGATGCAGATGAAATTAAGATCTCGTTTACAGAAGAAGCGGATGAGAAGCCCACCGACGGCGTGGTCGTGGGGCGTGATCCGGATTTGGATGTGGCGTTGATTCAAGTAAAAACATCTCGAGAGCTCACGGCGATTTCCCTTGGAGATTCTGATGCGCTTGAAGTCGGCGAGTATGTCATCGCCGTCGGCAATCCATTTGGGCAAGGTCATTCGGTCACCCATGGGATCATCTCCGCCGTTGGCCGTCTTGCGCCGGATTTTCCTCTCGCAAAATATATTCAAACCGATGCGCCAATTAACCCGGGAAACTCCGGTGGCCCACTCGTTAATCTCAAAGGTGAAGTGATCGGCATCAACAACGCAATCGACCAGCGTGCTCAGGGGATCGGATTTGCGATTCCGATTAGCGTGGTTAAAAAAATTATTCCACAACTTCGCACAAAAGGGACCGTCACACGCGGATACATCGGTGTACTGGTCAGTGAACTCACCCCGGATGTGGCTGCGTCGCTCGGCGTTTCAAAAGATCTTCGCGCACCTTTTGTGACACATGTTTATCCAGGAGATCCTGCAGCGAAAGCGGGCATCAAACCCTATGACGTGTTTTTGGAGTTTAACGGCAAGCCCATTCACTCTGACGGCGAGCTCATCACGGCGGTGACCTCGGTGAGTGTGGGTGATAAAGTGCCCGTGAAAATTAATCGTGCGGGTGTCGAAAAAACACTCACCCTTACGGTTGCTCAAAAACCAGGAACGCAGCAAATCGCCGACCAAGTTAAAAAGAGCAAAAAGAAAGAAAAGAAGCAGCCCACTCACACCGAAGCCGGGATGAGCTTAGAGGATTTAACACCCGATGCCGCTCGTGAATTGGGTGTTCCCGAAAAAACAGTGGGAGTGATTGTTTCGTCTGTGGTTTATGGAGGCCCAGCAGATCGGGCTGGATTGATGCGTGGGGATTTGATTTTAGAAGTCGATCGCAAACCCGTCAAAGATGTTGATGCTTTTTATGCAATTGTAAAAAGCAAGAGCGGCTACCTGCTGCGTGTTCGGCGTGGCGACCCGCAAGGGGGAGAGGCGTTTTCGGTGGTTGTCCTTGATTTAAAAGAACAACATTGAAGGTAGCTTGACAGGGTCGTGTTCGCGCCCATCTTAGTGGGTATGAGCACCCCCAAATTTACGAATACGGCCCAAGAAGCGATCCAGCAGTCCCAATCCGAGGCAATTCGGCGCGAGCACCAAGAGTTGCAGCCGGAGCATTTGCTTCATGCGCTCATTCAGGATTCTGAGAGTGCGATCCCTAATATTTTACAGTTGGCCGGTGTTCAGACGGACGCCTTGGCCAAGCGGGTGGACGGCGCACTTGAGCGACTCCCTCGCGTGTCCGGCGGCAACGCGTCCATCTATGCTTCAACCGCGTATAACCGTGTTCTTGTGCTCGCGGAAGATGAGGCGAAAAAACACGGAGACGAATATGTTTCTGGCGAGCATTTCCTTTTAGCGATGTTGGGAAGCCAACTCAAAGGGAGTCCAGTTTGGAAAGCCCTCACCGAGAGCGGCTTGACTCGAGATGCGCTCTCGAAGGCGATTGAAAAAGTTCGAGGGGGGGCGAAGATTCAGGACCCCGAGCCGGAGTCTAAGTTTCGCGCACTTGAAAAATATTGTCGTGATCTCACCGCCTCTGCGCGCCAACAGAAGCTCGATCCCGTCATTGGCCGTGATGAAGAGATTCGTCGAGTGGTTCAAGTTCTCTCTCGGAGAACGAAAAACAATCCCGTTTTAATTGGAGAGCCTGGCGTGGGTAAAACTGCGATTGCAGAAGGACTCGCTCAACGAATTGTTCATGGCGATGTTCCCGATGGATTAAAAGATAAGCGCCTTCTCGTGCTCGATCTTGGGGCCTTGATTGCTGGAGCGAAGTTCCGCGGTGAGTTTGAGGACCGGCTTAAAACCGTTCTGAAAGAAGTGACCGCCGCGCAAGGGCAGGTCATTCTCTTTATCGATGAGCTTCACACTCTTGTGGGTGCCGGCGCAGCTGAGGGGTCGATGGATGCCTCGAATATGCTCAAGCCAGCGCTTGCGCGCGGCGAATTGCGCTGTATTGGTGCGACCACGCTCGATGAGTTTCGTAAACACATCGAAAAAGATGCGGCACTTGAACGGAGATTTCAACCGGTCTTTGTCAAAGAGCCTAGCGTTGAAGACACGGTCAGCATCCTGCGCGGATTGCGAGAGCGATATGAAGTTCATCATGGAGTGGCGATCCGCGACGCGGCGTTGGTGGCGGCGGCGACACTTTCGAATCGGTATATCACGGACCGGTTTTTGCCCGACAAGGCGATCGACTTGGTAGATGAAGCGGCGGCGAAACTTCGTACGGAGATCGATTCACGTCCGGAAGCGATTGATCTGATCGAGCGCCGTGTTTTACAACTTGAAGTTGAACGGCAGGCGTTAAAAAAAGAAAAAGACCCTTCATCCGTGGCTCGTCTTGAGATCATTGAAAAGGAGCTCGGAGAGCTAAAAGCGAAAAGCTCTGGACTTCGTGCACAGTGGGAGCGCGAAAAAAAGGATCTGAGCCAGGTGAAGGATCTACGCGAAAAAATCGAACGCATTCGCCTGGAGTCCGAAGATGCTGAGCGACGTGGCAATCTTGAAAAGGCGGCGGAGCTTCGTTACGGACAGCTTCTCAGTCTCCAAAAAGAGCTCGAAGTGCAGCAAAAAAAAGAGGCAACCTCTCAGCGTTCGAACTCTTTACTTCGTCAGGAAGTCACCGAAAACGATATTGCTGAAGTCGTCGCGCGGTGGACGGGGGTGCCGGTCACTAAGATGCTCGAAGGTGAACAACAAAAGCTTTTGAAAATGGAAGAGCGCCTCGGCCGGCGAGTGATTGGTCAAAGTCCTGCGATTAGTGCGGTTTCAAACGCAGTTCGTCGCTCTCGTATTGGACTTCAGGAAAAACAACGCCCCATCGGTTCGTTTTTATTCTTAGGGCCTACGGGGGTGGGTAAAACTGAAACGGCGAAGGCGCTCGCGGAGTTTCTCTTTGACGATGAACAGGCGATGGTTCGCTTGGATATGAGTGAATATATGGAGAAGCACTCGGTGTCGCGATTGATCGGGTCTCCTCCAGGATATGTCGGTTATGAAGAGGGCGGCGCGCTCACCGAGGCTGTTCGCCGGCGGCCGTATTCCGTGATTTTATTGGATGAGATTGAAAAAGCGCATCCCGACGTTTTTAACATCTTCTTGCAGATCTTTGACGATGGGCGAGCGACAGATGGACAGGGGCGCACCGTAGATTTTACTAATACGATCATCATTATGACGTCCAATATCGGAAGTCAGTTTATTTTAGATGAGAAGGACGCCGAAAAACGAGATCGAGGCGTGATGGAGTTAGTGCGAGGGCATTTTCGTCCTGAGTTTCTGAATCGCATCGATGAAATCGTGATTTTTTCACACCTTGAGCGGGATCAGCTCCAAGCGATTGTCGACGTTTACGTGAAGAAGTTGAATACGTTGCTCGGCGAGCGTGGTCTCACGCTTGAGCTTTCACCTGAGGCGGTGCAACTCCTTACAGAAAAGGGCTACGATCGTGATTATGGTGCGCGCCCGATGAAGCGCGTTTTCCAGAAGGACGTCCAGAACCCTCTCGCAATCGAGATTCTTTCTGGCAAGTTTCCATCCGGATCTCGAGTTCAGGTGGGGGCCGTCGGCGGGCAGTTTACGTTTAGCTAACAGGGTGCGGGCGCCACTATGGTTGAGATGGCCTCGCACCTGTTTAAATCTTAAGGCCATAAAAAAACCCATTAAAAACATTATGTTATAGGCCATTCTCAAGATCCCTTCAGCGCAGCTTAAGAATTAAAATTGAATTCCGAATGACGCTCCCCTACAATTTTATATGACATTAGTTATAAATATCCGTTTAGTCATATTCATTTATGACTAAAACCGAAGGGTTAGCAGCGCACTTAGACTAAGAAGGACCATTCCCGCTACCAGCGCCACTGTAGGGGACCAGAGGAGTGGAGAGATATGGAAATTACGGAAATCAAAGTTTTCCCCGTCGATGAAGAGAAACTGAAAGCCTATATCACGATCGTTCTAGACGATTGTTTTGTCGTGCGTGATCTTAAAATCATTGGCGGAACCTCTGGCCTTTTTGTAGCGATGCCGAGTAAACGGCGAAAAGACGGTACTTTTAAGGATATTGCGCATCCTTTGAATCAAAGCACCAGAGCTGTCATGGAGAAACAAATCCTGGACGCCTATTTGGCCGAGATCAAAAAACCCGGCGTTGTGCCTCGTCGCGCGTCAGATTGCGAAGAAGCTCAAGCTTGTGCAATAGAAGAAGTCGACACCTAATCTCGCCTGTGCTACTTCTAGGACATCCGTTAGTACTAAGGATGCCGAGAGGATGTTGCACCAGCAGGCGCAACAGGAGCTCGGCGACTGAGACTATCTATAATGAGTTGGGGTGTCGGCAAGTGGTAAGCTAGCGGATTTTGATTCCGCCATTCCTAGGTTCGAGTCCTAGCACCCCAGCCACTATTTTCATCAATAAAATCAAATACTTATAAAAAATTAACGCCCTATTTTTGTCCTATTTCCGCCCTACAAAATTTGTAGGAAGGATTTTGAAAGTACCGGGCAATTTTCGCTCATTTTGACAAGTGAATACAAAGTGTATATACTATATCCATGCCGGTGGTTCTTCGATTCGGACGTTTCCGTTTTATAATTTACCCAAAGGATCACGCACCGGCGCACGTGCACGTCCTCGTACCAGGTGCTGAGGCTAAGTTTGATTTAAGATCCGGCAAGTGCCTCGCAGCTTATGGGTTTGCGGCACATACGCTGAATCAGCTCGAAAAGATTGTGGAACGAAATCGAAATCACTTGATCGATGCTTGGAGGGAAAATGAAGGCGAAGAGTAAATTAAAAATGGGTGTCATTCGTCATGGTTCAGTCGAGATGACCGCAGAAGAACTTCTCGAGTCTGAAAATCCAAAGATTCGTACAACGATGTTTCTTGAGGAAGATCTAATCCGAGAATACAAAAAGGAAGCAGCCAAACGTGGAGTGAAATACCAGCAACTCATGCGAGAGAAGTTAAGGTCCGGACTCGCACAAGATTCGGGTTTTGAATCTCGGTTGAAGCGCCTTGAGGAGAAAGTTCTAAAAAGGGCTTAGATAAGATGTGACTTAGCGAAAGGTTAAATCATCATTGAGCCCCTTGAGAAAAGCAGTTCACCGAAAGAAGCGTTCGTTCGTTGAACGCCTATGGATAAAGTAATGGCACATATTTAGCAGAGAATCGACTTTCAATTTTTGGGAGTTATTTCCGGAAAATTGGCCTAGCGGAAAGTCTGTAAAATCATGATCGAACCGTACTCATTTGAGCAGTCTCGAATATTCAGGCCGTCGAGCCGCAAATAAAGTCTTCTAAACTCGACTGGAAAGAGTATTGCACTTCGGACATGGCACTTCAGTCTGGGCGTCGTCGACAGATATTTCGAATTCATGACGACATTTAGGATTTTTGCATTTGAAACGAACTCTTTTTACCATTTATTCCTCCGTCACTTAAAGAGCGCAATTACAGAAATTATCAGAGCAATAGCCGCAACCCATAAAGCAATTTTGGCAACTGACCGCCCGAATATTTTTTCAGGCTGATGAAGGCGTCGTTCAACTTCTAACGTCGCACTTCTAGCGTCGCTCGTATTTGGTTTGAGTCTGATTATTTTTTCCAATTCTTCGTCGCTTTTGTCCTTCAAAATATTTCCCTCTGCCACCAAATTCATCTGAATAATATTCGGCCGCGACGCTTCAAGTAGAATCAAATGACCGGCATTGAATAACAGTAACGATCCCAAGTCTTACCGTTCTTCTTGTGACCTGCAAGTATTTGTCCTGAACGGCTGAAACCCAATTTTTCCAGAAACCGCCAGCTTGGTTCGTTATCCACGACAGCCTCTGCTCTCACTAACTTGACTCGTCCGGAATTTTTCATAAGGCCCAATAAATGCTGAACAGCCGTCGTAGCGACCTTCTTTCCCCAGTAATCCCGGCGAACGAAATACCAGATTTCGTATGTGCCGGGTGCAGAACCGTCTGCATCACCGCCAGTAAGCCCGAGAAAGTTCCCGTCGGTTCCACGAATCACAAAAGGACCGAAATGATCTCTATTCTGTCCATAAAAAGCCATCATCTTTTCGAGGCGCTGCTGACATTCATCTTTAGTTGCAAGATACTTAAAGTTCGTGAATAGCGTAGCTCCTTCGTCCGACCAAAGAGAATAGACACCGTCGACGTCATCAAGATTTAAATTCGTAAAACCTATGCTTTCCATAACGACAATATTATCAAATTACTGGTACTTTAGCGTGGTAAAATTGCCAAACTGACGCGAAAGAACTCCGAAATCCCGATCCCGAATTTATCAGAAAGAATGGCCGACCAATCAGGGGTTAAGTCGAAAATCCAGTTTCGCCTACAAAAGAACTTCTTAGTCGGCACATACTTAATCGAGCCGTGAAAGCTGAGGTTTGGAGTTCTTTCGCGTAGGGTCTGATCGCCTTTCCTGCAATTTAGTGGCCATAGCTTTGTTTTAAAGATTCCTTCTAGACCAATGATTACATATGCGGTTAGTCTTGAAGACTGATGTTTAAACTATTTCTTTGGTCTGTGTTATTACTCCACGGAATTGCCAACAGAAGCTATGGATCAGTTGCAGTATCCGCCAGCTATAGTGACACAGCCAATATCCTGCAAATTCTAGATTGCATTTCTGATCGCAATATACCCAATACTGAAGGCGATTGTCAGGACGACGGCGGCTATTTGAAGGACTGGATCAAACGTTTTGGACCACTTACAAGCAATGACAAAACCTTCTTGCGTGAATATACAAGGCTAAGAAATAAATATTTCAATGACCCAGATGAGCAAGAAGAAGATCCACTTAAAAATAGAAATGGATTATTTGCGAGAATTGGAAGCGAACACGCGGATAAACTGGCTCCGATTTTTTATTCCAGTAAAACACTGAGCGACGTATACAAAAAGATTCCCGCACTCTTGTCCAAAGCAGAGGTAGTACGTTTAAAGAAAATCTTGCTTCACTTTGACGTTCAGCTCAAAATTTATCTAAAAGAGAGTCGTGCTTACATAGAGGCTGCTAAGGAAATGAACGCGTCCCTTCAGAACCCCGAATTCACGGCATTTTATAATGAAATAATGGCCTTCTATAACGTTAATGAGGGGCTTCAATTTGAAGTAGTCTATGTGTGGTGGCCACTTCTCAACAGAGTTATGACCCCTCACTATGGACAATTCTTTGTTATGGAGAGGAATCCTGCGTCGCCAGATCTTAACAAGACGGAGAACGATATAATAACTCATGAAATCGTCCATTCGATTTCGAGCCGACAAGACCTAAAACAAAAACAAAAATTAACCTCTCAATTTCTTAGGGGCTGTGATCCACAAAAAAAAGTTAAACCCTTACGAATATTAGAAGAACCTTTCGCAGTTTCAATTGGTCAGATGCTATTTCTCGAAAGGTTTAAACCTGATGAGTTTAAGGGGACAAAAAAATGGTACCGCAATTCTTGGGTAAACGAATTTGCTCCCGATGTTTTCCCAATGGTCAAAGAAGCGTTTAAAAGCAAAAAACGAATAACCGACGGAATCATCGAAAAGCTAATTTCCTCCTGCAAAACATTGTACGATAGTAAGTCCAATTTTCCCTGAGGGAACAGCCAGCTCCCGGAAAATAACTCCTCAAATGCGGCCGGCAGTCCCTATTAAATATTGGCCATTCTTTAGCGCGGTCCGTTTTTCTGTTAAAGTTATTTCCCGACATTTCTTGAATGGTCTCATCCTTTCCATTTCCGTTGGCAAGCCTATTTCATTTGATTCGTGGCGCGATCTGACTAAAATAGGCAATGAGTGTTACGGCATTTGGCCTATAATAGGACAAATAAAGCTGTAAGTAGCTGAAACCGTTCAATCATTGGCAAACCAACCATTTTCACTTCAGATCCACGTCACAATACTTCGTCATCCTTCAGACTCAGTTGCCTACGCATCCTGCTCAGGCACACCGCGCTTGCATGGTTTTTTTATTTCTATCCTTTAAGTTTTAGAACCGATAATATAGAAGGTGATTAAATGTCACCTGGTGATTTCAAGTGTCAACGAATGAGCCGGAACGAAGCGCGAAAGCTGATTGCTCGCTTGGCTCTTTCAGAGAGCGTGACGTTTGTGAGTCATGCGTTTGATCGAATGAAGGAACGCAACGTTAGCCTTCAGGATGCTTGGAACGTCTTGGAGTCACCCGATTCATTTATCCATGGTGACGGAGAGTTCGAAAATGGCAGCTATCGCTACCGGTTATGTACAAACCGCATTCAGGCCGTCCTAAGTTTTAACTCGGACGGGACTCGGTTAATTGTTGTGACTGTGATCAGGAGGTCGATATGAAGACTAAAATGGAATGTATCGAATGTGACTACTCTAAGCCCCTTAAGGGTGCTCGCATCATTCATAAGTACAAAGAAAGCGGTCTCGACTATATCACGTTAGCTGGGATTGAAGAGTTTAAGTGCCCTCAGTGTGGGGCCGTGTATTTTGAGATTCCCAAAGTACGCCAGCTTCACAAACTCATCTCTAATATGATTATGCAAAAGGCGTCAATCCTTACAGGTCCAGAGATCCGTTTTCTTCGCAAAGAACTTGGTTATTCGACCGAACAGTTTGGAAGGCTCATTTCTTACGATTCAAAAACACTGAGCCGTATTGAGAATGGACATCAAAAAGTGACCCCGACTTTTGATAAGCTCATTCGAATGGCCTACGTCACAGGTCAAAGAGATCTCAGCTACAACCTCCACGATTATCTGCTCGGGAATGGCCTAAAGTATCGGCGGCTCGAGCTTTCGATCAAAGGTAGTGAAGATTGGGAGCTTAAAAAGAAGGTGGCGGCGTAAAATTTGTTATCGTTATATTTTAAACCAACTGCTTAGCTAGGGGTTTCGCATTTCCTAGCACCACTAAAAAACAGGATTTTTCTTCTTTTTTTCACGATGAAACCATGCGGCCTCTCCGCGCTTTGATTTCACTCGATCAATGATCCAATAAGAGGTGTGATTTTCCTTATCCGCGTAATAGCCTAAAACACAGACGGTTTTTTCGTTTTTCATCACATTGAGAATGGAATGTTTTAAATCTCTGCAGCCAGACATTCCAAAGTTATGGTTCATACTAAAATTATAAAACTCATTTTTGTCAGCCAAAACGAGAGTAAGTTCGCCAATATGGTCTTTTACTGAGGGGCTATCGTCCGGGCCTAAATCATCACACGTCACTTTCGCCGCTTTTGTGGGCAAGCACTGCCAATACATCTGACATCCAAAATGAGGAGGGAATGGCTCGACTTCCGTGCATTCTTTTTCATTTTCATCAATGTCCTTTTTCGTGACGATTCCATAGTCGTCGGTCAGAAGCCCAAGGCTATGAATTTTTGAAAATGAAAGGGTGGGGATTAGGAAAAGAAAAAAAATGATGAGTAGGGGTTTCATTTGGCTGCCTTGATCTCCGCGAGTCTTTCGATGAAAATTCTCACCTCTTTACTGTCAACGGGGCGCTTGAGCCTGATCTCGCGGAGTCTCTTTTTATGAAAGAGCCAGCGGATTCCGCCGCAGATGTTTAGGTTTGGATCAAAGAGATCATTTCTAGTGAGAATGACTAAATGATCGCGAAGCTCGCTTTTGTAATTTTTTAGGGCTTTAACGGCTGTTGGAACGAGCTGCATCAGTCCGCGAGCAGTCTGATTCACTTTTTTAACGACGAATGTCGACTCCGTAAAAATCAGAGCTTTAACGAAGTCAGGATCAAGAGCTTCGGTAGGCTTCAGGACGTCATTCCAATAGCGGGTCCAGCCTCGAATGAATGAGTCGTATGAGTTTCCGTTCGAGCTTTTGAAACTGTATGGCTTGGGTGGACCAGTTAGAGATGCAAAATGAATTTCCGCGATTTGTTCGATTTCGTGTGGGTATAAAGCGTCTTTATAATCGGGATTCTTTACACAATGATAATGTCGCGTGGTAATCCCATCCGGATTTTTCTTGCTGGGCTTAACGTGAAGCGGATGAGTCTCTCTCGAATGTTCTCCATAAGGGCAGAGTCTCCAAGGATGAACTTCGATGTCGGGAAGAGGCTGCCTTTTGTGATCTGGATTTTCAGGCTTCCGGGGCATGAGTCGAAAGTAGAACGAGGCTAGAAAAATGAAAACCCAGATTTAATGTCAAGTTGAATTATTTCAATTCGTCTCCACCAGTTTTTGGTATAAGAATGGCTGGGGTGCTGTTGGACGTAGAAGCTGCGGAGCGCGCTTGTGCGCGACGAGACGAGAAGAGAAGGAGCGACCGCGATCGGACTCTCCTGCGGATTCCATTCCTTGGGCGCTTCTTGCAAAAGATCACAATAGCAAATTCTCAAAACCGGGACTTGCTCTCCGCGGTGCTCGTGTCAAAGAGGGCTTGAGCCAGGTTGAATTGGCCGCAAAGCTTCGGGGATGAATTTGATATCGCGGTTTAGTTTTAATTTTTTGCAGTCCTTTTCATTTTAAATTTTTAATTCTATAAAAGGAAAATGACCAAGGAAGCGGAGATTAATCCAGCGAAGAAAGTGCATCCTTGGCGATTGTGCGAGTACGGTCAGTGTGCAGAAAGACCCCACGAACGAACAATTCCCCCCCCTCTAAAAGCCATCCCGACAGCGAGACGCAGATCTTTCGAGATTATTATCGGAGATTAAAAGTATGAAGAAGTGGTTTGTCCTCGCAATAACAGTACCCCTCGCGGCAGCTAGTTTATCGATGTATCGACCCTCCTCTCTGGATTTATTGACAGAGGAAGATTACCGCCAAGAACAGGATGATTCTAAAACGCCGGCCGTCACCGCCGCCCCTGACGTGGACGGCAAGATTGCTTGGAAGTCATTCAACCAGTGGCAATGTTTTCCCGTCAGTCAGCTAAAATTTGAATGCGACCCAGATTCTGAAGGACAAGAAACCTGTTACCCCCATCTTATTGTTGAGCAGGACGGGAGTGTTTTTGATTTTCAATTCCTCACGCCCGGAGACAATTTAAAATCCGCAGTGGTTTTGGATCGATGGAATTCATTAGTGGCCAATGAAGAGTCCTTTTGTGTTTACGGAGCGTACCTTCCAGATGTTTCTGACTCTCGTGAGGCAGTTTTTAGCGTCGATCGATTGAAAACGGCAAAGGGATATTGGGACTACGATTCCGAAGAGAACTGGTACCGGCCATCTGGTTTGGCAGATGAATCGTCAGACGAATCGAATGACGAGGTTCGATAGTTAATTAAGAACCCCGCTTTGAGCGGGTTTTTTTATGCCCAAAATTCCTTGCCGCTCGTTTTTGCGAAGATGCTCAAACGATCCATGGACAAAGACTTCAATCTATCCCAATCGCTCATTGAGCGAATGCACCCGACCTCAAAGCGCTTTAAACAATCCAATCTTTTCGGCAGCACTCTACTTCACTTCATACCAATCAAGGCACATGCAAAAAAGTTTTTCACTCGGAGAGGGTTCCACGATTTCATCTGTTTTTTGAACCAGGTCCGCGAGGAGTGCGCGGATTTTTAGCGCATCTTTTGCGGATAAGGTCATCGGCGCTGTATAGGCGAGTTCCGTATCTGGGTGGAGCACGGGATGTCGCTCCATCGCTTTGATTCGCCAGTTGCCATGGTGTCGCGAAACAAGGGGTGATGATGCTTCGATATGAGTCATTTGAGGTCCAGGACGAAGGCCGTCGGCTTCCTGAGCACAAAGGCCGGTCTTGAGTAAAAACTCCAGAATCTGATTCAGGTACGCGCGATCCAATCCCAACCTGCCGGCGATCTCAGAGGCGCGGTGAAACCCCTTGATGGCCGTCAAGTTTCGAACCGCTGAATAAATCCAGTTTGAATAATAAATAGATCTCTCTTCGCTGCTCAACTCTCGCGTTCGAGTTACGCGATGAGAAAGCTGATTGTGCTCCTTTTGTCGGGCTTCAATTTGACGGCGGAAGGATTCTTGGAGATCCGGAGACCCTGCTCTTGCGTAATTGACCAGCAGAACTAGGTAATCTGACTCCTGTTGATTCAGGCCCAAGTACTGTCCCACTCTGATCGTTTGTTCTAGCGAGAAGTCTTTTGCCCCATGAAAGATCTGACTGAGCGTCGTTTTGTGTACATTCGCTGCCTCAGAGATGCGCGCACGCAGCCCTCTTTTTTGAGAAGCGGTTTCGATCCACGCATTCAGATAAGCGCGATAATCATCGAACAAATAAATGGATAGTTTTCCTGAGGTTTTGGCTGGCATAGGAGCTATTATATGTTTGTCAAACAGCAAACAAACAAGGATATAATTGATAAACAAATTCTATTTTTCAATGCTCGTTCGGGCGATAACTTCCTTACTGGATGCCACTCGCGGACGATCCGGCATTATTGACTAATGTAGTCATAAACTATAAGAAGGAACCGACTTTATGAAGCTCAATTTAACGATGTTCAGTTTAACCGTACTTGCCGCTACTTCGGCCGCTGTTGCCGGAACCAAAGATGGTGGCGGCGGTAAAGGCATTCTCTGCGGAACACATCTTCGGACTTTGGATATTTACGAAGCGGAAGAGGTGTATCACCTTCCGCTGCCGCCTTCGGCGCAGCTCGATCTTAATTCAAATTTAGTAGAATATGGATTGCCACTGTTGGCGTATTTTTCGGCGTCTCCCATCAACACTCAAGACCCGACTTTGGCGCAGCCGTTTTTAGACGGAGCTCAAAAAGATTTGATTTCACACTTCGTCGACATTCAACCGGGTACCAGATTGGATCCCACGTTCGATGCGACAGTTCCTTCGCTACCGCCAGCCTGTGCGGCGGTTCAGGTTGCGGTCTATTCGGATGATGGCAATATTTATCGTGACCGCCAGTACTGGGACCTCCTCGACGTGCGGAACCAGGCAGCGCTGATTTTGCATGAGGCACTTTATCATAGCGCGCGACAGCAGGGTGCGAAGACCTCGGACGAAACACGAAAGTTCATTGGCTTAACGTTTGCGAATGAGTTGCCCGAGCCGATCTTGAAACCCATTTGGAACGCTCCCCGATATCTTTGGTGTGGGGTAGGGGGAGGATCTGATAATTCGGAGATCATGGAGATTTTTGCAAAAGATGACGTGAAAGATGGCCAGAAGGGCGTCTCGATTTATTTCCCACTTTTTAAGGGGATGCTTGAAATGGCCCGCACCTCGGCATTCGTCCCCAATGTCTCGATCGATGAAGTCACGGACCCAAGTGAACCCATGCTTCAAGGTATTGCGTCCAACTCGTCGTCGGGCAATTCGTGGAACTTTGAAATGGATCACTCGAACATCGCAGGCAACTCACCGTCAGATCATTTTGGTGGAATTCAGATTCGTGCGTGGGCGGAGGGTGAGGCGAAGCCTGTCTTCTCGTCGGGGATCTGTGAATTTTATAATTGAAGACATCCGCGAGTGTTCACTCAACGGCGCTCGCGGGTATCACTAGACAACCGAGCTGGATTCGATGTTAATAATAAACCATCATGCATAAAGGTCGATTAGAAGCATTCAGTGACGGTGTCATCGCAGTCATTATCACAATCATGGTCCTTGAACTGAGGGCGCCGCATGACGGTAGTTTGGCGGCGCTGCGACCATTGATTTCAACGTTCGTTTGTTATCTTCTCAGTTTTGTTTTTGTGGGGATCTATTGGAACAATCATCATCATCTTTTGCAGGCCGCCCAAAAGGTGAACGGCGCGATCCTGTGGGCCAATATGCATTTGCTGTTTTGGCTTTCGCTAATCCCGCTGGTAACGGCGTGGATGGGTGAAAATCGTTTTGCGCCGGTCCCCGTTGCCATTTACGGTGTGGTCCTTTTATTTGCGGGGACGGCTTATTATATTTTAGCGCGGCTGTTGGTGAAACATCACGGAGAAGACTCCGCCTTGGCTCGTGCTCTCGGTGCTGACTTTAAAGGGAAGATCTCTGTCGCGGTCTATGCCCTGGCCATCCCACTCGCCTTGTGGCAGCCATGGGTTGCACTCGGGCTTTATGTTTTGATTGCGATCATTTGGCTTGTGCCGGATCGCCGAATTGAGACGGTCATTAGCTAAAGCGGCATTGCCTCGTTGTTGAGTGACCTTGCCTTGCAGACCGGGGGATAATGAGTAAAGCTGGGGGAATGTCTTCAACTCCCACGGCACCTCGTTCCTATCAATCCATCTTGAAGCCGCTTCGTCGAGCCCTTGAGTTCGTTTGGCTGGCCGATCGTAAAAACGCGTTGGTGATGTCCGCTTTGACATTGATCGACGGTTTGCTGCCCGTCGCGCAGGCATGGGTCGCGAAGCTTATTATTGATTCTGTCACTCACAGCTTGTCGGGCCATGTGCCGGCGCGCGAAGGGCTCCGAGAGATTATTCCCTATCTCGCTGTTGAGTTTGCGCTGTTTTTGGTGAGCTCGCTGACTGGGCAACTTCGGCGCCTTCTCGATGAGATTTTAGACCATAAGATCGGGTTTTTGATCAACTCGCGAATTATTCGCAAAGCGCTGCGACTGGAGTTGCATTATTTTGAAAACGCCGAGTTTTACGACAAAATGCAGAACGCTCGTCGCCAATCCGAATATCGAGCGATGGCGATCATGACGGCGATGTTCTTGCTCGTACAAAATTTACTGACGTTGAGTTCGTTTTTGGCGTTGTTGATCTCGTTTAGTCCGTGGGTCGCGTTGATCCTTTTCGGGGCGACGTTACCGGCGTTTGTCGCGCAAACAAGGTTTAGCGAGTTAAACTTTAGGCTTCAGTCATGGAAAGCACCCGAATCTCGTCGGATGAGTTATTATGAGCAGCTCTTGACTCTTGATTCGAGTGCCAAGGAGATTCAGCTTTTTGGGTTGGGTGAGCCGCTCTTGAGTCGTTACGGGGAGCTTTTTTGGAAAGTGTTTCGCGAGGACGCGAGTCTCGCGTGGCGACGCTCGTGGGTGAGTTTGCTTTGGGGGCTGCTGGCGACGCTGTCTTATTATGCTTGTTATGGATGGACAGTTTTTCGAACTCTCGCGGGAGCCATTGGGTTGGGGAGCATGACGTTGTATTTGGCGATTTTTAGGCAGAGCCAGGGGACTTTCAGCGGAGTTTTTTCAAACGTGAACAAATTGTACGAAAATGGATTGTTCATGGAGAACCTTTTTGCGTTCCTCGATCTCCCCGAGCCACGGCAGCGCGAGAGTGGGAGTGTTCTCCCGCCCCTTGATCCCTCCCGAGGGATTGAGCTTCGCCATGTGAGTTTTAAATATCAAAACCAAACGGAGTTCGCGCTTCAAGACGTAACGCTGACAATCCTTCCGGGTGAGAAAGTCGCATTGGTCGGAGAGAACGGTTCTGGCAAAACGACATTAATCAAACTTCTGACTCGTCTCTATGAACCGACACAGGGAGAGATCTTCTATCAAGGACGTGATCTACGAGATTGGCCCATTGATGCGCTTCGAAAAAAGATCGGAGTGATTTTTCAAGATTTCGTCAAATATCAGCTTTCAGTGCGCGAAAACGTGGGATTCGGTTCGGTCGAGGATCTGGGTGATCAAGCTCGGCTCGAACGCGCGTCGGATCAGGGCGGGATGGACGACTTGATGGGGACCTTGAACGAAGGTTGGGAAACCATGCTGGGCGGTTGGTTTCAAAAGGGTCGAGAACTCTCCGGTGGCCAGTGGCAAAAAGTGGCGCTCAGTCGCGCTTTTATGCGCGAGGGCGAAGTGATTGTCCTCGATGAGCCGACCTCGGCTCTGGATGCGGAGAAAGAATACGAGATCTTCAAACGCTTTAAAGAACTGACGGCGGGTAAAATCGCATTTCTTATCTCCCATCGTTTCAGCACGGTTCGCATGGCCGACCGGATCGTTGTACTCCGCCAGGGAAAAATCGAAGAGAGTGGATCTCACTCCGAATTGATTGGACTTGGCGGGACGTATGCCCGACTTTTTGAGCTTCAAGCCGAGGGTTATCGATAGAATTTGACACGAAAACCTCGCCGTACTATATGTCCGCGATTATGAACGCTCAATGCATCGCTAGCCGTGGTTTCATTTTATTAATCGGACTCGTTTCAGTTTCGGCAAGTGCGCAGACGTCAAATGTCGCCGATCAAAATTTGCTCTCGGCGTTGGCTGGGTATTGGCACTCTGTCGGCGGATACGTTTCGAATGTGTCAGACAGCACTTGTTATACGACGCAATCGTTTAGCTGGGTGACGGCGGGCGCTGATAGCGCGAATTTCACGTATTCTTTTAGTTGCTCGACAGGCTATCAGGGCCAAAGTCAGGCGCTCGACTTTAATCCTGATAACGGAACTTATCAAAACGGTTATAATTCGGTTTCGAGTGAGTTCTTAGTGAACAGTTCGAATATCGTTGATGGCATCCAAAGAGAGCAGACCACGACGTGGGGCTTTGGCAGCATGGTGAACTACCAGTATCAAACGGTTCGGATTGTCGGACCTTCGAGCTCGGGCCCGAACGGTCAGCAAACACTGAGCTTTGATCTGACGAACTCTCAGTCGAACGTAAACGGCGGTCAGGGTACGACCTATCATCTTGACCTGGTTCGAGACTCATCCGCTCGTTAACGGTTTGGCTTTTGAGAGACCTCTTTTTGCCACACGTCAGAGATGACGGAGGCGTGCGCGTCTTTTTTGCCTAAGTCACCGAGCGCGAATCCGGTTTCAATCGTGTGAAGAAGGCTGTAGTGGGTGTAGAGCTGACGTGAAACGGTTCCGGGTTTGATTCCGCGTCCATAGAGAACGGTGTAAACCACGTTTAAATCTCGTCCATCGTTCTCATCAAAAGTCACGATCAGTAACACGTCTTTGAAGCCAGGCAGCTTCAGGAGGGGTTCGAATTTTTTCTTAAACCACGCTTCGCCAAACGCGATGTTTGTGTCGTGGACGTCATCATCCATGTTTGGGGTATAGAATGAAAAGTTCGGGAGCGAATTGTTCTTCACATCTTTCTCAAACTGGGAGGCCTCCACAATGTTTGCACAACGCTGGGTCGTCGCCACATTGGTGTAACTGATAAAAGGCGCGTGCTTGCGCATATAGAGGCCATTTTTTGCGCCGCTGAAACAACCCCCGGGGTAGTTTTCGGCATAGCTCTTCCAGGTTTTACCTTTTTCTTCGAGCAAGTTTCCGAGATGTCGGACATCAAGATCGTGATTCCGATCATCCTCGACCCCTTGCGTGTCTCCAGAGGTGAGAGCGATATAGTTCGGTTGCGAAGGATGTGCAATCGCGCGGTAGTTGGTGAGTAGAGCCCCCTCTTTGGCTAGCTTTGAAAAGAAGGGTTGAGACAACGGCTCACCAATGTCCTCGTTTTCGAATAGAACGAGCACCACTTTTTTAAAAGGAGGAATCTTTTCTGCCTGGGCGTGAGCATCGAGTAAAGCGGGATAAAAAACAATCATCGTCATTGCGCTCAACGACAGTCGAAGTGAAAACCGGGCAAACGAATTCATGCAATTAACTCCTTGTCATGGGGAGGATTAGAGCATGAAACGAAGAAAATGATCAACCCGCGAGTATTCGTGGATTGATCATTTTCGGTAGTGGAGGGACAGGCTTATGCGACTTGCGAGATTTGGACTTCCTCGGGTTTTTTACGAAGCTCCGTATTGGGTGTCGGTCCGATGGCATAGCAAACGGAGAGGAGTACGGCTGTCATTGATAAAACGAGACCGAAACAGGCGAGGCCTCCGTCGTAAAAAAGACCGTAACCGATGAGTCCCAAACTCAACGAAAAAAGCGACGCCAAAAACACACCTTCAAGCCATCCCAATAATGATTTATTTTTCATCTGCTCACTCCTTATGATGGTTACCTACCGATAGATAGAGCACGCGACGTGCCAGCCTGGGCGCGCATAAAAGAGGTCGGCAGGACAGGAGACATGACAAAATGTCCCTTTTCCGGGACGCGAGTCTCATTCGTCGGAAGGTCGATATTTAGAGAAAAGGACCAATAAGACGCGCAAGTCCCTCAACCAAATCGGAAGCAAAATTAGGGGTGAGCGGAATACGAATGGAGCGGGTAAGGAGACCTTCGAACCATTGGCCGATCGCTTGAATCCCGGACTGAGAATAGAGAAAAAGACCAACCTCATAATTGAGAAGAAGGCTTCTCATATCCAGATTCGCGGAACCGATCACTGAATACAGATCGTCGACGATGACGGCTTTTGCGTGCATCATTGCATCGGTGGAGTAGTAAATTTTCCCTCCGGCGCGCTCGAGTTGGCCGAGATAAGCGCCACGACATAAATCCGCCAGGCGGTGGTTGGACTTGCGAGGGATCAGCAGTCTGACGTCTACACCACGTTTAGCGGCAAGTTCGAGAGATTTTGAGAGCGTCTCGTCCGGAATAAAATATGGAGTTGCAATCCAAATCCGCTTTTTGGCATCGAAGATAGCAGAGATGATCGAGTCATATAAAGGATCGCCATGAATATCCGGACCGCTAGCGACGATTTGAAGGGTTTCGTCGCTGGAGTTTACGGAGTTTTTACCGCCTCGGGTGATTGGCGCTGGGCTGAGCATCTCTCCCGAGGCAAAGTGCCAGTCGGCTACAAATACCGCTTCTAGATCGCGAACCGCATTGCCCGTAACTTTTACGGAGAGGTCCGCCCAGCGTTTATTTTCCGGCAATGCTGTGCCTAAATATTCTCGCGCGAGATTCATCCCTCCAAGCATGGCGTCCTTGCCATCTACGATCACGAGTTTGCGATGATTTCGCATATTGATGTGCCCAAAAAAAGGCACGTGGATGACGGGCTGATAAAAAGCGAGGCGACCGCCGGCGCGAAGTAGAGGTTTGAGTCTCCAGCGAAACGTCCAAAACGAACCCAGCCCATCAAGGAGGAGTCGGACTTGAACCCCCGCGAGAGCTTTTTTTTCGAGAATATCGACGATGCTTTTCCCGACCGGATCGAGAGTCAAAATAAAAGTCGTGATGTGAATTTGATGTTGGGCATTCAGGAGCAATTCAACAAGAGCTTCGTATGCCCCCTGAGACGTCGCTAGTACCTCGAGCTGGTTCCCGTCCACTTTGGGAGGGACGCCGGATGCTCGGAGCATTCGTTCCATGGGTAAGATGCGTTTTGAGATCTCGGCGAAAGGAATGGGTTGATAGAGTCCCCTTTTGAGTTGGCGCGATCGTTTGAGCTTTCGGCTGCCCATGATTAAAAAGAAGGGGACTCCCACATGAGGGAGTAGAACCATGAGTAGAAGCCAAGCAACCGTTGAGCCTGGGGCGCGGCGTTGTCGTAGAAGCTGAGAAATTAAAACGACAGCCAGAATGAAGCTCAAAACCGAAAGACCGTATTGTAGCTTCCATGCGACCATCAGTTACCTTTATTTGACTATCAGCGCGAGTGTGACCCAGGGAACAAGATTGAAGAGAACGATACCGACCTTGTAAAAAGTAATACCGTAAACCTGCATCTCATCAAAGCGCTCTAATCGACAGCGAAGCGCCGCCTCTGTTAAGTTCTTCATGGTGTCGTGAGAAAAAATGAATATGCAACACCACAGCGCCAATATCCCGTAGTTTACGAGCGAACACCACATGAAAAAATTTTTAACGACTTCTGTTGTCATGAAAAGCTCCTTTTATGCCTGAGTCAAGAGGGGGTTGAGACACCGAGTTTAAAAAAGCGCCGCGCAAGACTAGCGATTTGTCCATCGGTGGGATGATCGACGGCTTCGCAGCCCACGACTTTTTTCGAGAGCAACGGATGGTGCTCCATTAGATATGTTTGAAAGTGGTGTTTAGCTATGCCAGGTCCCAAGATTAGAATCTGTGAAGAGCTTTCGAGGTGATTGGCGACCTCTGTGAAGAACGTTTTTTCCCATTGCGCCAAATCCAATTGACCGATCACATGGGTGTGATGATCTGGGTGTTTGGCGTGGAGGGCTTTCCTCTCCATTTTATCGTTAGAGAACTGGAAAAGTTTTGCGTGTTCTCGATCAATCCAAATTACGAAGATAGACATAAATACCTCTTTTTTCTTTAGTTTTTAATTTCGATTGTAGGTTGTGAAAGACCGCGAAGCTCACTGAGGCGTTGATGGACTTCGTCCGGAACGTCTGTGCCCCCGCTGCCGGTGTAGTCGAGGACAGTGTCGGCTTCGAGGCGTCTGTAGCAAAGCTCTGAGGTCGGCGAGTGCGGCGCTCTCCGGATGCAGGCTTCATAATAAATCTCGTGCAAGTCCTCTACTTTGAGTGGACTCAAAACTTCGTATGAAATTCCCGCTAATAAGAGGGCATCTTCGGCGTGCACTCCGTTCGGCGCGGCTTGCAAAAGATCGTGAACCGTCGCTGAGGCTCGCAAATAATATACATCCGCCGTGCGATCCATGGGATAGTTTTGCATGTCGCGTGCTTTCGACATGAGTCGAAGCGTTTCGGCGTAGAGGCCTTCTTCGGTCATGGGTTGATGAGCGGGTTCTTCGCGCCATTCGGCGATCGATTTTTTCCAGGCTTTTGCGTCTTCCTTCATAAACGAAGGAGCGTTAGGAGTTTTTAAAACCGCATCGACGATCTCTTGTGCCTGCAAAGGATCATTCTTCACGCGAATAGCGATAGCAAGGCTGTTGTGGACGGCTTTCTCCCAGTTCCAGTTGTTTTGGTTTGTAGGTTGAGGGTCTTGGATCATCTTTAAGAACTCACCCTGAGCTCGGTCAAACTGACGAGACGCCGCAAAAAACTCTCCGCGTTCCTCGGTTGAGAGTGATTTGCTAGTGGGCTCAAACGGCAGTCGATCAAACTGAGGGCCCGTCGAGTTCCGCGTGTGGCAGGCGATACAGTAGTTTGGAACTGAGCGAAGGATGTTGCGGGCGTACGCGCGGTTTCCACGCTTGAGCTCGTCGGCCGCCCGTTTCGTCTCACGACGAAGCATCCCGGCAACGATTTGGATGGTTGGGTCAGGATCGCTCGGCGTGCCCCCCATTTTGGCCAAATCGTGTCCCAACGCCGACAGGTGGGTCGCTTCGCTTTCGATCCTGGTTTTGTTAACCGGATCAAAATATCTCTTCGTACTTGAGACATCAGTGAGCAAGTCGGCCAAGGTTTTGTAAAGTTCCTGCATCTTGGAACTCCATCGGATACCGCTACTTTTAACTGTTGTGGCTTCGTCGGCCGTTACTTGATTAATTGGGAGTGAGAGGGATCCCATCACTGCCGCGCACCCAGCAGCAGTCAAAATCCATTGATTGGCGTGTTTCATAGCGGTTCCTTTGGTTAGTGTTGTGCGGGTTTGAAGCGGTCTTGAAGGATTTCACCCAGAACTCGGAGTCCGTCCGTAGCGGTGAAGATCCCCACGACTTTGCCGTTCTCTTGTTGAACGACGGCACAGCCGTATTTGTGTTCGGCCATCTCGAAGACGACTTGGTCGAGTGACGCTTGTGGTGTGGTTGTATAAGGCGTTGGCGTCATGACGTCATCGACCAGGAGATCGTTGGCGCCTTTAAAGGAGCTTGCTAGTTTAACGTCTCGATCGGTGATCACACCGACGAGTTTGCCAGCATTCAGAACGGGCAAGTGCCGAAAGTTATATTCGCGCATCATCTGAAGGGCCGTCGTGAGGGGCATGCTTGGATTAATGGTGTGAGGCATGGCTGTCATGTATTTTTCGATCATTGGAATTTGTTTCATTGTGTTCTCCTCCGGGTTGAACTTCGGTTTTTAAAGGTGTCTTCAAATAGGAGTAAAAGCAGAATTCGGGCCAACATCCGCAGGGTCGAAAAAAAACGGTTTTGCGCGTTTTTTTGGGACTTTTTTCCCGTCTGAGCCTGCCCCGTCTTGCGGCCTTGAGGCTTTTTGTCTCCTCACCTGGCCACTCTGTCTCAAGGGTGGGAGCCGTTATGTGTGTAGAAACCCATTAATACCGCCGAAGTAGCTTTGGCATAAAGTGTGCTCTTACTGGTTGCTACACAGTGAACAGTAAATGAGGACATTATGCCAAAAACGAAGCGGAAGATTATCTGGGCCATCGACCCATTTGAAGAAAAGAACGAAACTCAAGCGCACGTGATTGAGATGCTCAGAGAGCTCTCGGCGGACAACACGAGCACAGTCACCATTGACCCAGTCTATGTTTTGACACCGGACGAGTACGAGCCGGGGGCTAAGCTCACTGCTTCTTGGCTGAAACAAATCCGCCCGGGTGTGGAGGCCGTTTTAAAACAATACATAGAGGACGTTTGTAAGGAACTCAAAGTCGGCGGCATCGGCGAGCCCCTTCTCATTGTCGAAAAACACCCCTCGCTCACTCGCGCGGTTCAGGCGTTAAGTAAGTGCGCGATTCGCATGCGGGCGGATACGATTCTAGTTGGAACACACGCAAAAACTGGGCTTTCGAGGGTTTTCCTCGGCAGCTTCGCGGAGACGCTTTTGTTGCACTCACAAACACCAGTTTTGGTGGTTGGCCCACACGCAAGGGTTTTTCATCAGGATCAGAAGGGTGAAAAGGCAGCTAATATCCTGTTTTCGACGGACTTTGGGCCTTCTTCATCTTTCGCTTTCAAGAAGGTGATTGGCATCGCTAAAGTTCTACAGTCTAAAGTAGTGCTATTCCACTGCCTTCCTCATGCCGTAAAGCCATTCGTACAATCGGGGCTTTATCTTTTAAGCGGTGGTTACGTTTCCTTTCCGGAGTACGTCACCGAAAACGAAAAACGAAAACGTCTCCTCGCAACAAAGTATGTAAACTTAGCAAAAAAACACGGAGTTCAAGTCGAAGTCGGATTCAACTTGGGTAACGGAAACACGGCTGACGCGATTGTAGAACAAGCCAGCATTCAGGGCGCCACCATGATTGCGATGGCAGCCGAAAGTGGACCTGTATCAGCCGCACTCATCGGAAGTGTCACGCGACAAGTGGTGCGCTCGGCGAACTGTCCGGTTTGGGTTTTGCGTTCCGAGTAAGAGGTTCGCTTTAAACTCAGTTTTTTAATTCGATAAAAGGATATCTCATGGAACTATTGCGGACTCTCACGAAGTGGATTTCGAAGCATAAAACAATAAGCACGATTTTTTCTGTGTTCTTTTTCGCCGCCTTGCTCTTCACGCGGGTTGTGATCAATCGAATGCAGGGCACTCTCTCGGATCCGGTTAAACGCGGCGTCCTCACAGATGCGGTTTATGGGATCGGCACGGTTACGGCAACTCGCAGCTTTTCGATCAAGCCGGGTACGACTTCCACCATCACTGATCTTTATGTCAAAGAGGGAGACAATATCAAAAAAGGAGGCCTTCTTGCAAAGATCGATAGCGTCGTCTACCGCGCGCCCTTCGATGGAGTGGTGAATTATTTGCCGTTCAAGGTGGGCGAGAATATTTTCACCCAGCTGCCGGTGATGGTTTTTACGGATTTGGGCAACCGTTATATCGTAGTCTCACTCGAACAGCAGGGCGCGCTTCGCGTACGCGCGGGTCAAAAGGCGCAGCTGAGTTTTGACTCCATCCGGGACAAAACCTTCGAAGGATCGGTCCAGTCTGTTTACTCCTATAACAGTAACTTTTTAGCGAGAATCGACGTCTCCGCCCTTCCGTCCGAGATATTGCCAGATATGACAGCAGATATCGGTATCGTGATTCGACAAGTTCAAGACGCGATTTTGATCCCGGCATCGGCCTATGAGGACGGCGCTGTTTGGGTGAAGCGAGGGCACTCGCTGCCGTCGCGAGTGGAGGTGAAGCTCGGGATCGTGGACGGAACAAAAGCCGAGGTTATATCTGGGGATGTTCATGAGGGCGACACGCTTGTTATTCGACGGAAGGTGGGACCATGATCTTCCTTGCGATTCGCTATCTCCTCGAGCGAAAAAGACAGACCTTCCTCACGCTCCTCGGCGTCTTTTTCGGAACGACGGCGTTCGTCGCAGTCTCCGGGTTTTTCGTGGGTATGCAGGGGTATTATGTTTCTCAGCTTGTGAACAACAGTGCACAGGTTCACATCGAAGCGAGAACCGACTATCTTCAGGATCACGACCTGGATCAGGACTTTTTCGGTTCTGCGTCGACGTATACTTTTTGGAGCCCTCCTCCAGCGGGCGTCAAAGGATATCTCGACGTACAAAGTCCACAGGCTTGGTATCAGCGCCTCAACGTAGATCCGCGAGTGGCGGCATATTCTCCGACGTTAACAGCGGCGGCTCTTTTTACGTTAGGCAAGGTCTCGGTCGCGGCTAATCTCATTGGATGCGATCCTAATAAGCAGGCAAAAGTGACGACGGTCGCTGATTATATGAGCGTCGGAAAATTTGCTGACATTGCAGTCGGTGGGAACCGCGTGATCTTGGGAGACGAGCTGATGAAACGCCTTGGAGCGGGCATACAACAGGTCGTGATGGTCTCCGTTGGGACTCATGCGGCGGTGCCTTTTAAAGTCGTGGGACGCTACTATACTGGAAGTCGCGGTATGGACTTACAAGCCTACGGCGCACTTGCTGACGTTCAACGGCTCAATTTTACTCCTGATCAAGTCAACGAGATCGGAGTTCGCCTCCACGACTACGAGGAGGCTGATATTTTGGCGCGCACTTGGTCTAAGCTTGCACCGGAGCGAGTGGAGAGCTGGGGCGATCAAAATCAAAATATCAAATCCGTTTTTGCCATTCAAAACGCGCTCAAGTTTTCGATGATCATGACGGTCCTCATCGTCGCCGGATTTGGGATCTACAATATTCTGAATATGACTGTAAATCAAAAGCGTCAGGACATCGCGATTCTTCGAGCTTTGGGTTACGACACATTTGACATCGTTGTATTGTTTTTTTCTCAGGGACTCATTGTAGGGATTTGTGGCACGATTTTAGGGCTTTTAACGGGATATTTGCTTTGCCTGTATTTGCAGTCGATTTCGTTCATGCAAGTCTCTCCGAGCAATCCGCAGGGGCGACTCCATATTGCTTTGACGTTGTCTATTTATCTACAAGCGGCGGGACTCGCGTTGCTCTCAACATCGATCGCAAGTATCTTGCCGGCCCGTGCGGCGGGCAAGCTCACACCGATCGAAATCATTCGGCAGGGAGGATAAGATGGGGATCATCGCTAAAAATGTCGGCAAAGCTTTTGGTAAGCCGCAAGTCCGAGTTTTGAATAACATCTCTCTCGATGTGCGCGACGGTGAGTTTGTTTCGTTGACCGGAAAGTCGGGCGCCGGCAAAAGCACCTTGCTCTACATTCTCAGCAGCTTAGACGATGCGACCGAGGGTAGCGTCGAAATTTCAGGACAAGATATCACAAAGATGGAGCCCGAAGAGCTGTATCGGTTTAGGAACCAGAAAATGGGCTTCGTGTTTCAGTTTCACTATCTGATAGCGGAGCTTACGGCAATTCAAAATGTTCTGATGCCAGCAATGAAGTTTAAGGAAGACAAAAAGCGAAGAGGCCGAGCCGAGATGCTCCTGGAGCAATTTGGGCTCAAGGAAAAGTTACATCGATATCCTCGTCAGCTCTCCGGAGGAGAGCAACAACGACTCGCTATTGCGCGTTCTTTGATTATGGAGCCCCAATATCTGTTCGCCGACGAACCGACCGGGGCTTTAGATACGACGAACGCCGAGAGCGTGATGAACATCCTGCGTGATTGCAGTTCGATTCAAAAGATGACGGTGATTATGGTGACTCATGATCCGGACTTTTCACTCATGGCTCAACGGCAGATTCGCTTAGCGGATGGCAAGATTATCACAGAATAGTTAACGAATAGATAACGGTACCTTAACGGACGAGGTACTCGTAGTCTTTCGTTTCAAAAACCGATGCTCGCCTCGAACGACCGTGTACGCGATGATGGAGTACTTCAGAGATTTTCCGCACAAAAATGCGGCTAAAATCGCGATCTCCGATACCTGAAGTAACCCTGCTACTGCGAGTATCGGTGCTTGAGCAATCGGAAGTGCCGCAAAGACGACAATAGGCCACACGCCGTATTGTGCCATCCAGTCCTGAGCAACCGACCATCCGTGCGAGGCACCCAAGGTCGGGAAAAGGTGATCAAGCCCCGCTCGTCCCAGTGAACGAAACGCAAACGCGAGAACGACAGCACCTGTCGCGCTCCCTAGGGTGGCGGCGGCGCTGATGCGTTTCCACTTTGAGGGAGAGGCTGCCACTGCGGGGATCAAAACGACTTCAAATGGGACGAGCCCAGAGAGCATTAAAAAAAACGCAGAGACTCCCAAAACGACGGGATAAAACCGGGACTCGGAGAAGCGTTCGTAATATTCGCGACTAAAGATCATGTGAGTTAGTCTTCAAGATATACGGTCTCTCCCAGTTTCGCAACGTGAGGTGCAACACCAAATGTATCACCAATGCGAACTCGCAATCCTTCGGCAGCGTTTGCCTCTCCATGGATGATAAAAATCCGTTTTGGGGTTTGAGCAAAACTCCCGATCCAGTCCAAGATCTCGCGCTGATCGGCATGAGCGGAGAGTGATGAGATCTCTGCAATCTGAGCCCGGACGGGAACGTACTTGCCAAATAGTTTCGCTTCCTGGGCCCCTTCTTGTAAAAAGCGCCCCAGGGTCCCTGCGGCTTGAAATCCCACCAAAATCACGGAGTTTTTCTCATGTGGAAGCCGGGCCACCAGATGGTGTTTGACCCGTCCACCGGTGAGCATCCCACTGCCAGCTAAAACGATCGAAGGTTCTTTGCTCTGACAAATCGACATGGAGTGGTTAGCACTGGCCACGTGTTGGTAGGTATTGGAGAGGCGTCTCAGGTCGGGTGAGGAGAGGCGGTGCCAGCTGGCGTGGCGATCGAATATGGCCGTGGCTTTGTCCGCCATGGGGCTATCGAGATAAACTGGGACATCCGGGATTCGATGTTCGGCTTTAAGCTGTGCAATCAGATGCAGAATATCTTGTGTTCGCCCTAGCGCAAATGTAGGGATAATCGCCGTCCCTCCGCGTTTGATCGTGGCATTGATCAATCGAGCAAGAGCATCGATCGGAGGCTCTGATGGATGTAGGCGGTCTCCGTAGGTGGATTCGATGAGCAGGTAGTCGGCATCACGCAAGGTCGCCCGCGGTTTTAGAGTGATGGGATGGGCTCGACCCAGGTCACCTGAGAAGACAAAGGACTTCCCTCCTGTCTCAATCTCCACGAACGTTGAGCCCAAAATATGGCCACTATTGGTGAGATTCACACGCATTAGATTTTCGAGGATCGAGTGCCACTGCTCTGGCAACAGAGTGTGGAACAGCTTAAACACGGCCTCTGCATCCGACACGCGATAAAGTGGCAATGCGGGCTTGTGTTTTGAATATCCGGTTTCGTTGGCGTGGTCTGCGTCTTCTTCCTGAATTTTCGCTGCGTCCAAGAGAACGAGTTGCGTGAGCTCCATCGTCGGCTCAGAACAATAGATCGGGCCTCGAAACCCTTGCTTCACAAGCAGCGGAAGGTAGCCCGTGTGATCCAGATGCGCGTGGGTTAAGATAACGGCGTCGATTGATTTTGCGTCCACGGGGAGCGTCTGCCAGTTGAGCAGACGTTGATCCTTCACTCCTTGAAATAAACCGCAGTCGACGAGTACTTTTTTTGAGCCCACACTCAAAAGATGCTTCGATCCCGTTACAGTTCCTGCTCCACCTAAGAAGGTTAAACTTGTTTTCATATCCCTTTGTGACTGCAATCGTCAGACCAATGCGATGTGTGAAAAAACACCCCTTTTTGTGTAACGCAAAAACGAGTTTGGGACGAAATGCCCCATCCGACTCAAAAAGCGTCCCATCCCCAGAGCGTCAGACTTTTTAGAAGGGGGAGGAGTTGGCCCGATTTCTGAATTATATTTTTGAATTCAATGAGGAGAGAGCCATGAAGATCGCCGTTTTTGACACCCACAAGTTTGAAAGACCCGTGTTCGAAGAGTTGAATCAGGGGTTCGGACACGAGATCACCTATTTTGAGCCACGCCTCACGGTGGAAACGGCCAAACTGGCGAATGGATTCTCTTGCGTGTGCCTGTTTACCAATGATTGCGTCAATGCGAGTGTTTTGGAAAAGCTGAAACAAGAAGGGGTACAGTTAATTGCGCTTCGCTCGGCGGGATTCAATCACGTTGATATACCGGCGGCGGTCAAGCTGGGTCTGAAGGTCGTGCGTGTGCCGGCCTATTCGCCTCACGCAGTGGCCGAGCATGCGGTGGCGATGATCATGTCGCTCAATCGTAAAATTTGCCGCGCTTCCGCGCGAGTTCATGATCTGAATTTCTCGTTAGATGGACTTGTGGGATTCGATCTTTTTGGAAAAACCGTCGGGATCATCGGCACGGGACGAATTGGATCCGTGATGGCAAAGATCATGGCGGGTTTTGGGTGTCGAGTGCTCGCGTTCGATCAGGCGCCGAATCCCGGTCTCGTAGAGGATTTGGGTGTGAAGTATGTTTCTCTCGACGAGCTGTATCGGTTATCGGACATCATCACGCTGCATATCCCGTTTACGCCGGCCATGAAGCACTTATTAAATGCCGCTGCGTTTGAAAAAATGAAAAAGGGCGTGATGATCATTAATACGGGACGCGGAGCACTGATTGATGCCAAGGATCTGATCGACGCACTCAAGCGGAGTCAGGTGGGGTTTGCCGGGCTCGATGTTTACGAGGAGGAGGAGAATGTTTTTTTTCAGGATTTTTCAGAAAAAGTCCTCCAAGACGATGTGCTTGCGAGATTGATGACGTTTCCCAATGTTTTGATCACGGCACATCAGGCGTTCCTCACGCGTGAAGCTCTTCATAATATTGTTCAAACCACGCTTCAAAACGTTCGGACATTTGAGTCCGGCCGACCCCTGCTGAATGAAGTAAAAATCTAGGCGAAAAACGGAAAGTGGAAAACTATTCCTACCCTTCGCGATGAAGTGGGAATAGTTTTCCGGGTGCGCGTGTGTTTTTTAAATAGTTAGAGTTTAATTTTACATAATCACCCAAGCCCCTCCATAAATGCGTTGCCTTTCTTGAGCGAAACATCGTTTAATTAAATACTCATGGGCCGCCCGCTGCGGCGTACGTGAATCAACCAGTAGTCCTCTAGGTCGTTCAATCGAGTCATCATATTAAAAGGAGTTAATACGAATGAAAGGCATAACCATATCCACAGTTGCCCTGGTAGCCGGTTCTATTTTCGTTTCAAGCGCAACCCCTGCGCATGCGATGAGTAAAAGCAGATTCGTCACAGACGTGAAAATGGTCGAAAAAGCTGTCGCCCCCGTCCTGACCGATGTCGAAGAGATGGCCTTGAACGTCGCTATTATCTTTGCCCAATCCAATCCGCTTTTTGCGCCAGTCCTGTCGGCTTTGGGTATTAGTGATGCGACTGATCTGATCAATCTAGTGAATAATAGTTTAAATGGCAGCAGCTTCACCGCGGTCATCGCGCATTTTGCGATCTCCTATGGAGAGCAAAACCCCCAAGTCGCGGGCACGTTGAACTCTTTGGGTATTCAAAACTTTGCGCAAGCTCAGACGGCGCTTGCGACACCGACAGGGTCGGGAACCCAAAGTGCGCTGTATGAGCTAGCCTATGAATTCGTCAGTTTGGATCCGGCATTTGCGTCTTGGCTGACCTCTATGGGGATAACGGGACCGTCAAGTATCGCGAGCGTGGCGACGAACGGTGCACCGTCGACGAATCTGATGTCCATTTTGGTTTCAATAGGAGTGAGTTTCGTGGAGGATTTGGTTTCGATGGTGACGTCCGCGACGAACCTGTTTCCGACCCTTCATCTAGGTGCCTATCAGGGGTTACCGCTCAGTGAAATCGCAAAGATTACCGCCCGTTTGAAGGCGTTATAGGCCAAAAAGGGTTTTTTTTAGAAAGCCGCTTTCAGATTGGCAAAATCGCCTTAGATCTTATAGGGTGGGCGACTATGGCCCACCCTAAAAACACAAATTTTATTGATCAATTAAACACCGAATTCAGCGAAAACGAGGGTGACTCACACGAGTCTTTGGAGCGAGCACAGGCGGAAAAACGAGAGCAAGCCGAAGAGTTTGCGAAGCTCCTGGGCGACTCCTTTAAAAAGACCGCAAAAAAACTTTCGGTGGGTGATAAAATCCGAGGACAGATTCTGGTTCTCGGCCAAGAAGATGTGTACGTGTCCACCGGTGCTCAGCATGACGGTGTGATCTCGAAGCGCGATCTTTTGGATCCGGATGGTAGTTGTCCCTATAAAACTGGGGATACCATCGAGCTTTACGTTACTCAGGTTCGTGGCAGCGATATTCGTCTTTCGCGCAAGGCGACCGATAAGAATATCGCCGAGGATCTCGAAGATGCCTTCGATATGATGCTGCCGATTCAGGGGCGCATTGTCGAAGTCTGCAAAGGCGGAGTTCGCGTGAACCTCAAGGGCAAGCTCGCGTTTTGTCCGATCAGTCAAATTGACGTCAAGCATGTCGAAACTCCCGATGAATATGTGGGTAAAAGTTTCGAGTTTCGCATCACTCAGTTTTCGGAAGGTGGCCGCAATATCGTTGTTTCACGTCGTAAGCTTTTAGAAGAGGAGCGTGAACTCAGCGCAGGTTCATTTTTGGAAGAACACAAAGATGGCGACGTCGTTCAAGGCAAAGTGGTTCGGCTCGAAAAATTTGGCGCTTTCGTTGAGCTTGCCCCGGGCGTAGATGGATTGGTTCATATCTCAGAGATGGCATGGTCTCGCATTGGCGATCCTTCCGAGATCGTTCAAGTGGGTCAGGATGTTACAGTGAAGATTCTTAAGCGCGAGGTTCCTGATGCGGCGGTCGGAGGACGAATGAAAATCGCTCTCTCCATCAAGCAAGCCACGCAGCAAGAGTTTGCAGCTCCCGGTGCGGTACCGGGCGCGGCCTCTGCGACGCCATCCAAAGATGACACGTGGTCGAAGTATACTATCGGTCAGATCGTGACCGGCAAGGTGAACCGCAAAGAAGTATACGGACTTTTTGTTCAGCTTGAGCCGGGAGTGACCGGCCTTTTGCATCAATCAAAAGCCGCCGAACATCCAGAGTTCAAATACGAGAAGATCAAGGTGAACGATACTGTCACGGTACAAGTCGCGGAGATTCGTAAAGAGGAGCGCCGGATTTCGTTAGATGTTCCGCGCGATCCTGCCGAAAATGATTGGAAGACGCATAAACAAGCGGCGACTTCTTTTGGAACTTTGGGCGATCAATTCAAGGCTGCGCTTTTGAAGAAGAAGTGAGATTGGATAAACCCAGTGAGACCTTCGTGAGGGCTGAGAAGGTCTCTGGGGAGATTTCGTCTTTGTAGGTGTTCCATGAGGCAGCAGAAGCCTGAATACCCGCGCGCGCGTTCGTGGCTCCGCTAGCGCTCACTTCCGCGACGACCTGTTGAGAGATGGCATTGATCTCATCGAGCTCGGCATTGTAGCTGTTCAATTCAGCGGCTGTGAGGTTTAAGTGAGCAGCTTGCTGAGCAGTGAGCGGGCCGAACGAAAACGACGGGCCATGCTGACCGTTCGAGTCGTCCAAGACGACAAGTCCGATCACAGTGACGGCAAGAGAAACAAAAGTAAAATCATCTGACGTGCAAGAAAAAGTAGCACACGTCGAAAACGCATCGAGTCCCAATCCGACTCCAACCACTCCTGCGACAGTCAGGACCCCACCGGCGATAATCACCGGGACCCCCGCGCCGCCAGCAAGGGACATGATCCCGCCGATAGCGGCCTCAGCACGCTTAGGGGCGGCGAAGGATCCGAGGATTAAACTGCTGACCAACAACAAGGCAATCGCCGCGCATTTCATGCCCCGTTCTTTAACCGGTTAGAGGGTTTTGGACAATGGGAAGTTCTAAAAAAAGGGTGAAATTGTGCAAAAATTCAATCACTCTAGGGAGATGACTCGGCCTCAGCGTAAATCTTTTTATCTACTCCTCGCACTTGTGAGCGCGAGTTATGTCCCTTTTCTAAACTTTCGGATGATACGCACGGCGGGAGACGACAAAGTATACGTCTCGCAGATTGTCGAGATGGCTCGGTCAGGTACGTGGTTCCTTCAGCTTTTGAATGGCCGGCCCGACTTTTACAAAGGGCCTCTTCATTATTTTTTAGCTAGGATTGGGATTGCGCTTTTTGGGTTTCACATGGCGGCCACCGTGTACATGAACTTTGTTCTGGTTTTGTTGGCGGCGGTGGCGCTTTGGGACATGCTCAGGAGGCGCGCGCCGAATCGTCCCGACCGAGGACTATGGCTAGGGTGCGCGTTTGCACTAAATATTGGCGTTTATTCGTTTGCCTACGCAAGCCAGATGGAGACGGAGCTCTGTGCGTTTTACGTTTTTGCTCTGTACGCGCTTGATCGATATCGCGAAAAAACTGCGCAGCTTGAGTACTGGTTGATCGCTGGAGTGATGGGGTGGGTGAAGTCTCCCGTCTATAGTGTGCTCCTTGGATTGTCGGGTTTGCTCTATTGGTTTTGGAGTGGGACGTTGGGTGCGAAGTTGCGCGCGAAAACCTTCTGGTTGGCGGCCATTTCGGGAGTTCTGATTTGCGCTGTCGGATTTTTACCGGGATATTTATCCGCGCCGCAAGGATTTATCGATACTTATCTTTTGCGGGAGACGCTCAACAAACCACAAGTTCACGGAACATGGGATGAGGCGCTTGTTGCGCTTTTAACTTTTTTTTCGCTGCCGTGGTTTTGGTTTGCTTGGGTGAGTTATGCGGACGCAGGGGTTCGGCTATTGAGCGGCAAAATTCGAGGTCCTGCGAGCGAGTGGATGCGACTCGCCTTGAGTATCATGATCCCGAGTGTGGTTTTTTTTATGCTCCATCCGTATCATGGACAAAGTTATAATTTACCATTGATGGGGGCCCTCCTGCTTTTTGTTTTTGCGTTTGCGAGTTCTGCGGGTCGCGTTTGGGGTGTGATCTATAAGGCGGCGGGAGTTTTGATTGCGATCACGTTTTTGCTGCTTCCTGTGGGGATCACGCTTTTAGCCAATCGATATTCGCCTTTGCCGGAGTGGTGGCCGACCTGGCTTTTGCCGGTGGTCTGGCTGACGGGAGGATTCGGGGCTCTGTACGCGCTCACGCGAACGCTTTTGTTTCGGGAGATCGAGTGGCGTGCGCTTGCGATCGGAGCGAGTGGATTTTATATTTCGCTTGGTGTTTTTCTCGCAGTTTTGGGAGAGCGCGAGATGTTGGATCTTCGTCAAGAACTCAAAGCCCATCCGACTCAAACAGTGGTTTATTCGAACCTTCAAAACAATCAGTGGTGTGAAGGGGGTTATCTGAACTTTATGGTTGATCGTCCCGTCCGGATTGTGACTCGCGAAGAGGATCTGTTTTTGGCCGCAAAAAGCGGATCTCTCATTTTGGTTCCGGATGAAGGGACTTTGCGTGATGTGTTGGCAAAGCTTAATCAGGCTTTTACCCCTCAGTTAGGGACAAACGCGAAGACGACTTTTGAAGCGATACCGTGGAAACGTTGGACCGTCGTACAATGGAAAGACGCGGATGGCGTCCCTCTTTGGCTCGCCTCGTGGCGCAAGCATGATCTCGCGCTTCTTGAGCGCGATGCCTTCATGATCCGAGTGCACTCTTATTTGTAGTAAATCTCTTGATAGATCGAATCTTTTTGGACACCGCGAGCGGTTAGAATCTCTTTCATCTCAGTGATCATCGCGCCGTTGCCGCAAAGATAATAGTCCGTCTCAAGCCAAGGATAAGTCTCATTTTGCGATCGAAACCAATCTGTCACGCGGCCTCTGAATCCAGTCCAACTCTCGCGGGGTTGCGACACCGTCGAGACAAACTTAAGTCCAGGAACGTCAGCCATATCTAGATACAGGAGTTCGTCTTCAGTGCGAACGCCCAAAAGGCAGGTGACATCGAGGGGCCGTGCATTTTTGAAGTGATTCGAATAGACCATTGCTCGAAACGGCGCAATCCCAGTCCCCGTCGAAATAAAACAAGCCCGTCGCTCCGGTTTTGCTTCGAACGTAAAATCTCCGTAGGGGGCAAAGCCTCGGAACTGATCTCCTGTACGAAGTTTATATAAAAAGTTAGTGCCCGGACCTTCTTCGACCAATTTGACGCAAAGTTCGACAGGACTGGTTTCTGGCGCGGATGCAATCGAGTAGGCGCGACGAAGGTCTCGGCCCTTGGGACCGGCGCCCGGGATGACAATGCTGACAAACTGTCCCGCCTCGAATGTAAACGGCTTATCCGCATCGAAGGTCACTTCGAAAACGGTCGGTGTTAACATGCGGAACGAACGAACAGTACATTGAAACTCAGTTGCGGCCATAAGGGTTATTTAGCCCAAAATCGGCCCTGACGCCACAGAGTTTTGGTTTCTAGCGCTTGATAATGAACTTGTAGGGCTTGCTAAAGTTACTCTTGAATTTGCGGCTATAACTTCGAACCCGCCACCAATACTCGCCGTCCGGAGGCGCGGTAAAAATATAAAAGTTCTCCGCCGAGCGCATCGACGTATACTTTTTATTGAAATCCGGATCGAGTGCAATCTCGAGCTCGTAGTCGTTCGTAAAAGTGGTTTTTTGCCATGTGATCAGAACGCCCCCGTCTTTTTGGGCAAGATCTTTTGCATGAAGAACGGCCTGATCTTTCGGCAGAACGAGGGTGGGGGATAGAAAGTTAAAATTGAATAACAAGGTTTTGGAGGCGACTAAACTCCCGTTCGGCATCACTGCCGAGACTTGATAATAAAACTGCCCTTGGAAGACGGTATCTTGATCGAGCACAAAGTCGGTTCCGCTGACCGTTTTTTCAATCAAAGGGTCCGAAGCGTTGGGCGTGGTTGCAACCCAGACGCGATATTTGGACGCACCGTTATAGGCGTTCCAACGCAGGCGGATATTGAAGTTCTTGTCCGCTTTACCCGTCCAGTGATTGTCTTTGACCGCCTGTCCGGCGATCAACGGATCCATTAACATCACTCCCGAAAAGGCCGGGGAGACCGAGAACTGAGAAGAGCGAAAGAATGTGCCGTTAAAACTGTAAACAGATTCGTTTTCAATCGTCCATTCGTAATATCCGGTGCGGTCGATTGTTTTCGTAATCCCGCGCTTATCTCCCTGGCCTTGTGTGGCGGCCGGCGAGGCGACGGACTCATCATATACTTTTTCGCGAACCGTTTTAGATTCGCCTAAGTACCAAAGTTTGAACCGAGTGGGGACGTTCGACTTGAGTTCCCACGAGAACGGCACCGCAATCGAAGGTTTACCAGTCGTGCCTGACGGCAGCTCCAATGCAACGTCACCAGGCGGCGAGAGAGGTTGTGCCTGCAGAACGGGGATGGGCGCGATGGTCGCTGTTGGAGTGGGTGCAACGGACGGTGCCGATGACGGAGTGATGATGGGCTCAGGACTGATGAGCACCGGAGTTTCGAGGATCGCTGATTTGTCTACAGGCTTAGCGGGGACCTCCGGTTTGATTTCAGGTGCTTGAATGGTCTTTGGTGCAGCATCTTTTTCGAGCTTGATATCCTCGCCGCGGCTCGTGTGGATGACGATGTTTTTCGTTTTCGCCGAACCGGTCACGGAACCGGTCACGACATGGATACTTGCGCTGCGCGAGATGCCGCCCAGGGCGATGGTGGATTCGAAGCTCATCTTGATCATCGTGCTGCTGGCGATCTCGATGATACTGCCGTCGTCGAGTTTCATTTTAGCAGTCCCGTCGGGTCCCGTGACCAGCGTATCTTGATTGTAGATGGGGGTGCCGGTCTCGATGAGTTTAAAGTCCACCTCGCCGGAGAGTTCCCTTTTTAAAGAGCCTTGCTTGGTCTCGATCTTAGCGATGGGCTTTTCGGTCGCATCTTCGTCAAATACGCCGAAATAGGTTCGAAGAGAAGTTCCCGAAGCGTAGAAAAAAAGCGACACCATGAAAACGGCGACGGCCAGAGCTACAATCAGGTACTCCCAGAGACTTAATTTAAACTTTGCCATGAGGTAAGATTTGAACAATAGCCAAGGTGACGTCGTCGTCTAGCTTGCCCGAGTTGAAGGACAAGAAATCACTCACGACGCCTTTTACAGCACTTTCAGGTCCTTCTTTGAGTTTACCCTCGATGATTTTTCGGACCCGCTTTTTGCCGAACATGTCGCCGGCTTGGTTTTTTCCTTCCATCACGCCGTCGGTATAGAGGAAAAGTGCGTCTCCCGGAGCGATGTCAATCGACTTCTCTTCGAACGCGGTCTCTTCGCTCGTATCACCCAGTCGCAATCCCGAAGCAAAGAGGCTGTTTAAACTGAAAGCCTCACCAGTTTTTTTAAATAACCACTGTGGATTATGACCCGCACTCGCATAAGTCAGAGTATTTTTATCTAAGTCCAATACGCCGACAAAAAACGTCATCATGATTCTGCCCGCGGACGCATCAAAGATCACACGATGAGCAACGCTCAGCATCGCGCTCGGAGAGAAGCTAAACTCTGGATCGCTGGCCGCGAGTTGTTGCATGACTGAGAAATAACTTCGAGCCGCAGCAGTCATCAGCGCGGAAGGGAAGCCATGCCCCGTCGCGTCGGCAATCATCAAGCAAACCTTACGGCCGGATGTAAAAAATCCCCACCAATCCCCACCACAATGCGCGGCAGATTGATAGTAACTGGAGATAGCGATGTCATCGTTTTTAAAGCTGGAAGGAGGGATGAGGGTTTGTTGAACGGTGGCCGCGATAGCTAATTCGTTTTCGAGCTTCACTTTTTGCATGCTCTCTTGGATGAGACCGTTGATTTTGCGCGACATCACGTTGAAAGAGCTGGTGAGAGCCCCGATCTCGTCGTTATTGCCGGCCGGGAGATTCATCTGGAAGTTCCCTTTAGCGACCTGTTTCGTCGCTTCATACAGGCGATTAATCGGCGCCGTGAGGGAGCGTGAAAAGAAGATCGCGAAAATCACCGCTGCTCCGACTCCCATGAGCCCTAGAAGGATCAGGTTTTCGGTGAGAGCGTAAGTGGCTTTCATCGCTTTTTGCCAACTCAGTTTTGTGAGCACGACTAGATCCAACCCCGGATGAACGAAGCTTCCGAGGAAATGCCCCGAGCTTGTTTTGAATTCGTTAGCGCCGCTGGCAAACCGTGACGTTGAAGAGGAGTCAAACAGAGGGTCGTCAGAGATGTTCTTTTTAGAATACAAAACTGAGGGGTCCGTATCGTACAAAACCCAACCCGATTTGGTCGCAATCGTCAGATTCATCCCGGCCAATTGTTTGCTGAATTCAGCCAGTGATAACACGCCGATTGCAACTGGGAGCCCGTTGGGTCCACTTGCTTTGGTGTCAGCGACCATCAGTCCGAGGAGAGGCTCGGTTCCTGGCTTCGACAAATTGACGAACATATAAGAGTTTTTTAGAAGTTCGGGGAGGATGAACTTCCACCAGTCTGCAGAGATCTCAAAATCGGGAGGGACCAATTGCAAGCGGCCAATCTCGTCATCGCGATTCGCGTTTGCGAGTTCCGTCGTCTTGAGAGTCAGTTGATCGAGGAGAACGATAGAGGCATGAATAATTCGCGACTGATTGTTAATCCCGTTTTTGAGAAACGCGACTTGATCAGGCGTGATCGGATGGGTGAAATCAATCGTCGCCAAAAAAAGTCTCAAACTTGCGAGCGCTTGCCCCGCTGTGTTAACGAAATCACGCCCGACAAGGACAGACTCTGTCGCTTGCGATTGATAAATATAAGCGCGCTTATCTTCCTTTAAGAGCAAGATTGCAGAAATATTTAAAAATGAAATCGCAACGATAAGCAGAGTGACCACACTAATGAGCAATCTTGTGCCCAAAGAATATGATACTTTACCCTCGACGACGGGATCTGTGGCCTGCTCGACAATTTGCTGTTGCTCCATTTAGGTATTTTCACTAACATTTCTACTGAATTCAATATACCAATGAGGGTCTCGCTGTGATTAATGTCGTAAAAGAACAAAAAGGGAATGTTTTGCTGGTCCGGCTGAGCGGCTCGATCGAAGAAAGCGTTAACTTTGATCAATTAATCGGCCCCCCTCCCGGGGAGCTACATATTAACTGCAAGGAAGTGCCCAGGATCAACTCTGTGGGCGTCAAGGCGTGGATTAAGTACTTCCAAACAGCTCAGCAAAAAGGCACCAAATTGAAGTACGTGGAATGCTCTACGGCGATCGTTGAACAGATCAATTTGATCTCCAATTTCACCTGTGGGGGTGAAGTCGAGTCCGTCTACGTTCCTTTCTCCTGTTCTAGCTGTAAAAGTGAATTAGTCGGGTTGTTTAAGGTCGAGGACATCAAAAAGCTGAATTTGAACGTCCCGGATTTGAAATGTACCAAGTGTTCTGGAAAAGCCGTGTTCGATGATATCCCGGAAGAATACTTTGGATTCCTAACTCGGTAATTTTTTGTCAAAATCCTTACTGCTTATTTCCAAATTATCTGAGGACCAAATCTTTGCGGCGGAAGCTGCTAAAGTAGCGGGACTTACTTTGATCACTGTTGGTACCGCGCAAGAAGGGGCCTCCGTGATCGTTCGCGAAGAGCCGACGGTGATCTTCGTCGACACGAGTAGCGAGGCTCAATATCGCGAGCTGGAAAAAGAGGTTCAAGACAGCGTCGGTCTTTTTTCGGATAAGATCAGCGCCAACGCGATTCACTTTCTTGCGGCAGAGCAGCTTGAAAACGTCCAATATCTCATTCAGAGCCCGTTGTTTGGGCACTTTATTCATCGAACGTATCAAGAGGACCCGGTCTCTGTCGGTCAGCATTACGGCAGGATTGTGCGTGCGACTCAAGCGGATCGCGCGTTTGGTCTCGCGAATTTGATGAAGGAAAATGCGAAGATCCAAGTCGTAAAGATCCCGCTCAGCAGTCAGAAGCAAAGTTCCGTCGAAGCGGTGAGGAACTATTTGATCGCGGCAAAGTTTCAAACCCGCATGGCGACTCTCATCGCGAATGCGGTGGATGAACTTCTCATGAACGCGATGTTCGATGCGCCCGTAGACGAACTTGGCAAGCAAATGTACAAATCCACTTCGCGCTCCACTCAGCTTAAGTTAGAGGGTAAAAGCGCCGTCGAGATGCACTTGGGTTTTGACGGGAGTTATGTAGCGATTACAGCGGTCGATCTTTACGGGAGCTTGGATAAAAACAAACTCCTGGCTCATATTTCTAAGATCTACACGGACGAAGAATACAAAGTGAAAACCTCGGTGGCGGGCGCAGGGATTGGTCTTGCAACCGTGTTTCATTCGGGGGGGAGTTTTTTCTTCGTCAGCGAATCGTCTTCACGCACGGAAGTGACAGTGTTTTTTAAGCGCTACGATAGCTTCAGAATGTTTAAGGATCAGTTTCGATTTATTTCAACCCAGTTTTATTTTTGAACCGTGCACCTATGGCTCCTCAATTCATTCTAGCTTCCACCTCACCTCGACGAGTCGATTTGCTACAGCAACTCGGGATGTCTTTTGCTGTGAGAGCACCCAACGCGGATGAGAGCCCCAAGCGTGGAGAGCGCCCGCGGGCACTTGTGGGACGATTGGCTCGGACCAAAGCGGAGTCCGTGGTTTTGCCGAGTCTACAAGAGTTTGATTCGGTTTTAATTATCGCGGCAGATACGATTGTCGTTTCTCCTCGCAATCAGATTTTAGGCAAACCACGTACCGCAAAAGAAGCGCGCCAAATGCTTGCTTCTCTTGCGGGTAAGACGCACACGGTTTTAACGGGATATTGTGTTGTTTCTGCCGTCCGTGGGGAAAAATCCAAATCCATAAGTCGAGTGATCTCCTCACGAGTGACCATGAGGTCTCTGACGAAAAAGGCGATCGTGGATTATGTCGCCAGCGGTGAGCCTATGGATAAGGCGGGGTCCTACGCCGCGCAGGGCTTAGGGATGGCATTGATTGAGAGTATTCGAGGGAGCTACGCGAATGTCGTGGGGCTTCCCGTTGCGCAGCTCGTGTTTGATTTGGAAAAACATTTTGATACGCCTATTTTTGGTTGGAAGTGAGTTTGTCATTTGAGTGCTGAACGTTATTTAAAAATCCGTGAGCAAATCCCATCCGGCGTTGTTTTGGTCGCCGTGAGTAAAACCCAATCAGTCGAGGCCATAGAAGAACTGTATCGACTGGGACAGCGAGATTTTGGTGAAAACTATGTTCAAGAGCTCGTCGAAAAAGCGCACGAATTGGAACGTCGTGGGTGCGGTGAGGTTCGTTGGCATTTCATCGGGCATTTGCAATCCAATAAAGTGAAGACGGTGTTACCGTTGGTTTCGTGCGTGCATACCGTGGATTCGGATCGTCTCGCGAATGAAATCGCAAAACGTTGGGCCGCGCTGGAGCGTGAGCAGCGGTTGCCGGTGATGATTGAAGTTAATCTAGATGGCGAGACTTCTAAGGCCGGGTTTTCACCCGATAGTGTGGTGAGGGTGGTTGAGAAAATTTCAAAAGCACATTCGAAAACGCTGCGGATTGACGGGCTTATGTGTATCCCCGCTCCGCGCGAGACTTCGGCCGAGATGCGGTTGTGTTTTGCCCGCCTTCGCGAGCTAGGTGAGCAATGTCGTCCCTGGACACAAGGTAAGTTGTCCATGGGGATGTCGAGCGACTTTGTGGAAGCGATCAGTGAAGGAGCTACCCACGTTCGTATTGGAACTGCGCTTTTTGGCCCTCGCCCGAGCGGCTGAGTTATGCTATTCGATCGGTAACGTACCCGTAGCTCAGTTGGATAGAGTATCAGCCTCCGAAGCTGAGGGTCGGCGGTTCGACTCCGCCCGGGTACGCCATTAAAAAAATAATCCATTGAAATCATGCATTTAAGAAGAAATCCGAAAAGACGACTAAAAACATAGCACCAACATAACACTCACATGCTAATAGCTATGTAGGTGCTATGTTATGACCGATACCGAATTAACCGCAATTATCGAACTTCTTCGTTCAGCAGGAACTGACCACAGAGCTGTCGAAGCAAAATCGGCAGAAAAAGGAACTCCAACCAGACTTTGGGAGACCGTATCGGCGTTCGCCAATTCGTTGGGAGGAGGTGTAATCATTCTTGGGCTAGATGAGAGAAAGAACTTTCTCGCAACTGGCGTTCATCAAATAAAGCAGGCCCAGGGAGAACTTTCATCGATTTGTTCTCAAATGCAACCGGAGATACGCGCCCAAATCGCTATTCACAAATTTGAAGGCAAAGCGCTTATTGTCGCTGAGATCCCCGAAGTATCTCGAGATCAAAAGCCCTGTTTCTACAAAGGTGCAGGGCAACTGAACGGTTCTTTTATTCGTGTGGGTGATGGTGACCATAGGCTAGCGTCCTACGAAATACAGATGCTCTTGGCATCGCGTGGTCAGCCCCGAGACGATGAGGAAGCGGTTCCCGAAGCTTCGCTAAATGATCTTGACCCGACGTTGATTAAGGGGCTTGCTAACAACGTTCGTCGCAAAAGCAATAATCTCGCGTCCAGCAATGATATTGAAATTTTAAGGAGTCATAGGGCGATTATTCTCCAAGACGGGCGGACGATTCCTACAATCGCAGGAATTCTCGCATTGGGAAAACGTCCGCAAACTTTTTTTCCATCCCTTTGCGCGACTTTTGTGGTGTACCCGTCAGCAGAAGCAGGGAAGCCCGGCCCAGGAGGAGAGCGCTTCCTAGACGATCGAAGACTCGAAGGGCCGATCAACCTATTATTAGACGGCCTACTCACTGCCATTCGTCATCACATGGCGCGAAAGACATTAATACTTGGATCCAGAAGAGAGGACGTGTGGGACTATCCCGAGATCGCTCTTCGAGAAGCGATATCAAATGCTCTCGTGCATAGAGACCTCAGCACTGAATCTCGGGGCACTCCAATACAAGTACAAATGTTTCCCGATCGGCTAGTAATCGTAAATCCTGGGGGACTATTTGGGCCAGTCAATGTTAGCAATCTTGGACTAACAGGCAACTCCGCTGCGCGAAACGCGACACTCATGCGTTTACTTGAAGACGCTCCCGGTCTCAGAGATGAGCCGCCCGTATGTGAGAATAGGGGATCAGGGATGGGCGCAATGCTGAGCGCGCTCAGAAGCGCTGGAATGGAATTTCCGGACTTCAAAGACACAATCGCATCGTTTCGATTAACGTTTTCTAGCGCATCTCTGCTCGATTCGAAAACTCTCGAATGGCTAGCGACGTTGCCTTTAGATGGTCTTTCCCATCATCAACGGATTGCACTAGCACTACTAAAAAACGGAAAACCTTTAGACAACTCTCACTTTCGGCAAGTCACAGGATTAGATAGTAGAGTGGCCACGACTGAACTCGGCGATCTGGTTGAGCGAGGCTTGATCGTCCAGGTCGGGTCAGGTCGGTGGACGACCTATAGTCTCAAGATAGCGAAACGCCATCATAGAGATGTGAAATCTGAGATTTTAAACCTACTCAAAAACGGCCCCCTTTCGCGACCGGAAATTGAAAAGGTTCTATCGATTCCCAGCAGTACTTCGCGAGTTCACTTACTTGCATTGAGAGAAAACCAAGACATTGAGCTCACAGGTCCCGCAAGATCCCCGGCCGTTAAGTATCGATTAGCTTTAAAAAGAAAAAAGAGACAAAAATAAGAAACTTCGGGCCAGCTTAATCAACATAGCAGCAAACATACCACTGCTATGTGACTATCAACATACTCCGCACACGCGGTTCTAAAGTCTTCAACCACGGGACGCCATTTTTCGCTTCAGATAAACTGGTTCTGGCTCTTTTCGAGCGATGCTCGGGAGGATGCAACCTGAGCTAGAATAAGAATGGAACAAGTCTTTTAGTTTTTCGACGATACTGTTGAAATTGTTCGCCGAACTTTTGTGAAAGCTGATTTTCCTCAAATAAAACTTTTACGTACAAAGAGATGCCCAGGGCAATAACGCAGTAGCCGGCGAGCATACAAGAAAAGTAGAAAGCCCACGACAAGGCCATAAGAAGTCCACCCAAATACATAGGATTTCGTGTCAGTTTAAAAACTCCTGAGGTCACGAGTATTCCAGAGTTGTTTGGAACCGCATGAATTGTAAAGCTCTTTCCAAGGGATTTCATTGCAAGGGCACAAAAACCTAAACCAATGCAACCCAAAATTACCCCGATATATTGAAATAAATTGGATGGAATCAGAGAAAAATTTGAAAAAGTCCCATCTAACCACGGCGCCAAAGTCACAAGAAGAGTCAAAATACCTTGGACAGCCAGAATGAATCGCGCCTTGATCGACATTCAACTTTCGTATCACGAGAGGGACAGTACGTACCACGATCTTATAAACGAGCTGCCGCGAAACCAAGTACGCACGCGGGCGATTTGGATTGTTGCCGGCCTAGTAACTAATTGATATAGATTACCATCAAATGAAAAATGTATGGTTTGAGCAATTTTCCTTCTCTTCCCACGCTCATCTTATCGATGAAATGACTGAGCTTTTGCACGTAGCCTATGCTGCCTTGGCCAAACAAGGTCTTCATTTTGTGGCTTCACATCAAACATCAGAGTTCACGCGTAATTGGTTAAGCAAGCCTGGTGAAACCCATCTTGCGTTTCAAGGAAATCAGCTAGTGGGAACAGTTACTTTATTATTTCCTAAAGCCGACAGCGAAGTAATGTGGTTTAGAAAGGAGAATATTTATACTTTTCACAAATTTGCAGTCTCTCCCGAGTTACAGGGGCAAGGTTTGGGTTCGTATTTGTTAGAAAAAGTTGAATCGAGAGCACGCGAACTCGGAGCAGTTGAAATTGCTTTAGATACTTCGGAAAAAGCTCTTCAACTAATCGCGATGTATGAAAAGCGTGGATACCGATTCATTCAGCACATTCAGTGGAGTGCAGTAAATTATCGAAGTGTGGTCATGAGCAAATCGCTGAGATAACTCATGCCTGAATGTCGACAGACACTCGGTTTTCGGTCGTAATGGCGTCATAAAAACACATCCAACTTTCAAGTGCCTAGAATTCTCAACCACAGGATGCCATTTTTCCGTTCAAAGTTGTGACGAGATGACTGCGCGTTCTTGACGGAAGTGAAGGGTATTGAGATCATCCCAAAATGATACGAATTGCATTTTATGTGATTTCCGTCTCGTTGGTTTTTTCAAATTACATTTTTGCGGGCGAGGCGGTCGCCCCAAACGGTGAATTTACGCAGGCAGAATTGGAGGCAGCGGATGATATGCCTTCCGCGTGCTCCGGAATGCCCGTGTTTCCAAATGGAGAAACAGCGGAGCAAGTCCAAAGGCGCCTCCATCCGGGCCAGCAAGATCCTAAAAAGGAAAGGGTTTGGGCCCAAATAAAAGAAGATTCACGGCGCTCGCACCTTCCTAAAAGCGTGACCGCTGCCGGCGGCCAGAAACTTTTCGGGGAATCGGCAAAATGGAGACGGCAAATAGATGGGCCGGCAAATTTACGAGATGCTCCCGGCGGCAAGACGATTGGTTCGTTTCCCGACGGATTCGTCGTCCTGCTTGAAGGCCAAAAAGGCGACTGGTTCTATATCAGGGGCTACTATGACCGTCCCTGTGAAACGGGTTGGACTCATAAAAAAAACTTAGTTCCGTATGTCGAACACCCCACCCCGACGCATAATGATGAAGATTAATTTACCTCATCAATTTCCGTTGCCTACAATTGAAGTGAGGCAAATCTCAGAAAAAGACTCTGAAATTTTGGGCGAGATCATGCTTGAAGCTATAAGAATACAATGAGTCAGTCCGCTTTTGCTGTCTCCGAACTTCGAGGCGCAGCATTCTTCACATAACGATCAAACCACCTGAGCATTTCATAAACCATCTGCTCATTCGACTCTAAAGCCGTGTACCAATGCGGCTCATGCGGGAGCATCACAAGCCGCGTGGTCCCGCCATTGCCTCGAATGGCCTCGTACAATTTAGAAGCCTGAAGTGGTGTAGTGCCCGGATTAGCGTCATCAGCTCCATGCATAATTAAAAGCGGAACTTTTAGTTTATCCGCAGAGAAAAATGGCGAGGCCTTCAAATACACATCAGGCGCTTCCCAGACAGACCTTCTCTCATTCTGAAAGCCAAAAGGAGTAAGCGTCTTATTGTAAGATCCACTCGTAGCAACACCCGCGCGAAATAACTCTGAATGAGCAACAAGGTTGGCCGTCATCAAAGCACCGTGACTGTGCCCCGTAACGCCAATTCGCTCAGGATCTGCAACTCCAAGTCTCACTGCCTCGTCCACTGCAGCTTTGGCGTCAGCTACCAACTGATCTAAGTAAGTATCGTATGCCTTTTTCGGGTCGCCGATAATCGGGAAGGACGCGCTGTCGATAATGGCATAGCCAGCAAGTAACAATAACTTATACTGACGAAGTCGAGTGAAGGTCCTCTCTGATCCCGTCACCTGTCCGGCTTGAGCCGCATCGGCATAATCCAAGGGATAAGCATACAATATAGTGGGTACACGGGTTCCCTCTTTGTAGCCAGGTGGAGTGTACAAAGTAAACGAGAGCTCAAGCCCATCGGCGCGTTTGTATTTTACCAGGCGTTTTTGGATGCTTCGCACCTCTGGCGTCGGGTCAGGAATGTGTGTCACGGCCGTACTTGCCGATTCGAACGTCGCTTCGCCTAGGCCAGTGGTTGGATCGGCCGCTGCTGCTTCAATGGATTTACCGAGTTTTCGGACGAAGGCATTGGGTGGGTCCACCAAGGACTGATGCCACGTGAGAAACCGATCAGTGCCGGCACCGGCAAAATCAATGAATTGTTCAAAATCATTTTTACCACTGCGAAAAAGTCTTTGGCTTTTCCGTGTGTCGAGATCAAAGCGATCCAAAAAGGGGCGGTCGCCTTCTTTCGAAGATCCCATGCCACTCAAGAATATTGAACGTCCCTCAAAACGAATCACCGAAAATCCGTTCGCCAGTCTCCTTGTCACAGGTGTGCCGGGATTTGCGTATTTTTCATCAGTGGACAAATCCCAAATCAGTTTTGGTTTTTTCTGAAAGTCATTCGCGTCAACTAGGTAAGTGCGTTCCCAATGTCTGTTTTGATCGTATTCATGAAGGAGGGCTACTCCCATTCCATGACTATCTGCCCATTCAAAGCCCTCATAGCGCTGCTCAGTTTTAAGAATTTCCGTTGGTTTCGCAGCAAACGGCTCTTTTAAGAGTACGACTTTATCGCGTGCCGGTACTTTCACATTCCAGTCACCCCCATCCAAGGCCTCGGCCCAAATCAGAGTGGAGGGTTCGTTCGCTCGCCAGGAAAAATCCCTCGGCCCCATGGGCACTCCGTGAATGGGAACCCGATCAGCGAGTGGTAGTGAGGCCACCGTCTGAGCCTTGATCGGCAGCGAGGAGACGTCCCAAACTTTTACGTTCTGCGGGAAGCGGTCATAAGTGGTCACATAAGAATAAGGCCGATGAATACTCGTCACCAGCACATGCACATTGTCCGGCGCAGGCTTAAGGCGATAATAATTAGCTGGAGCTCCAATCAGGGTGACATGCTGAGTGTTTAACTGAACGAGGGCAAGCTGGGAGCTTGCGAAATAATCAAAAACGTCTTCGTCATATTTATTATTTAATGTGTCTCGATTTTCATAGGTACTGCTTTGCCCCTTCTCACCGACGCTCTCCTGAATACTCGGGCCGTCGGGAATCACGGGCTCAGCTGGTAGGCGACCCAGCTTCTTCGGCACTAATTTTACAAGGAGCGACTCTTGGTCGGGCATCCAATGAAGTTCATCTCCGAACATCGGGTTGAGCTTTACGCTCGGGACTCGGTGAACTTTAGATGTTTTTACCTCGCCGATCCAGAGCTCGACTAAATCAGAGGCGATGTTAGCAAATGCAAACTTTTGACTGTCGGCGCTCCACTTCGGCGACTGAGGGCAAGAGCCAGCAGGAAGTTTAACGATGGACGACTGTCCGGTCGCGACGTTGACAAGTTCCATTTTGGCGATGCAGGGGGGGATGCCGTATCCTCCCGGAGTATCATGTCTGCTATGATTCCCGGGTTCAACACGCACTCCGGCGAGGCGCAGATAAGGCAAAGCTACTCGCTGAATGGAGGGATAATTTTCCCAGGTGATTAAAAGGATAGATTCGCGATTGGGGCTGATCGCGGGTTGCGGCACAGAGGGCGTTAGCATCACATCAAGAATAGCTTTCGGCGGCTGATCATATCCCCTGGATGTATCAGCAAGGACATTCAATGAGAGGCAGGTTGCGATCAGGACAAAAGCGGATTTTATCATGGTTTTTTATTCTCACACGCCCGCCTGATTTGCCAACAATTCTGCCACCGATCAGTGCCGGCCTATTGCAATTCAGTAAGCTCAAGGTGGCGTTTTTTTTCAATGGCCGTTAGTAAACCCCTCAACTAAGTAACCCTCTCAACGGCGACGAAAAGGAGATTGAATATGAAAAAGAATATTTTAGGAATGGGAATTTTGACCTTAGCGCTCTCGATCAGCTTAAGTTTGTTGGCCACGCCAAATGTGTCTGCGGCATCCTTCAATCAAAGAGAACAGAGCGATTTAAAAACAGCTTTAGATAATACAGTGAAGATAAGTTGGCGCTGTAGCGCGGATGGAAACCCAAACGCCGTGCTTGTGATTCAGGTAAATAATAGCGCATCATCCTTGCGGTGTTCAGATTACTTATTGGTTATTCAAGACCAACAAGTCGCCGAAGCTTTAGGGTTTCCCTATTATCCAGCTGTATTAAGCGCTTCGGGAGACGATAATAATATTCGCGCTACTGAAGGCTTTGCCGAGCCTACAGCAGAATTTTCCTCTGAATTGGGTGGCATGAAGTTAGTCGCCATTTCTAACGGCACTACAGAAGAGGTACT
>Ga0206856_10009_pt1 | contig 68958 bp, 61 predicted proteins | sample Alteio_BWOrgCont_48_FD_152630 | JGI IMG/M metagenome (GOLD analysis project Ga0206856, IMG submission 152630) | Enriched cells from forest soil in Barre Woods Harvard Forest LTER site, Petersham, Massachusetts, United States -... | ecosystem: Environmental > Terrestrial > Soil > Temperate forest >...
AGGTAACAACTGGAACACGCAAATTCTGGGCGGCAGCGCCGCTTATTCGCGAATGCATTCGGCGAAGCCGGAGGTGGGTCGATTTTTTTCTGAAAAAGAAAATCTCCAGCGAGCCCGTGTTGCGGTGATCGGTGCGACGTTAGTGCGCGAACTCTTTGCAGGTAAGAACCCCGTAGGCGAGATGATCAAAATCAATCGGGTGAACTTTCAGGTGATCGGCGTTCTCCCTGAAAAAGGGGGGAGTGGATGGCACGATGCCGATGACATTATCGTTGTCCCGGTTTTCACGGCCATGCATCGACTTTTGGGCAAGAACCATCTCGACGTGATCGAATTGCAAATCGACAATGCTGCGAATGTAGAGGAGGCGCAGGATACGGTTTTGAAAACGATGTTTGCCCGGCATCGAGTTCCTCTTTCGCTTCAAGATGAGGCGTACAAAGTTTTCAATATGACCGACATTCGGGCTGCGCTGACGGCGAGCAGCCAGACGATGGCGTTACTTCTGGCTTCAATCGCGGCGATCTCACTTTTGGTCGGTGGGATTGGGATCATGAATATCATGCTCGTGAGTGTCACGGAGAGAACACGTGAAATCGGATTGCGCAAAGCCATCGGTGCTCGACGTGGAGACATTCTCTCTCAGTTTTTGATTGAGGCCGTCGCCGTGAGTGCCGTCGGAGGACTGTGTGGGATTGCGCTCGGGTGGGGCATCACCTCTGGGTTGGGGGCTTTGGCTGGATGGACGACCTCGATCTCGGCCGGATCGGTATTTTTGGCATTTTTCTTCTCTGCGGGGATCGGTGTTGTGTTTGGGATTTACCCTGCTCGAAAAGCGTCCAGATTGAACCCAATTGACGCATTGCGATATGAGTAACTCATTGAAATTGCAGGTTAAGTTTCTTATTACTTTACTAAATAGGTCAAGTAATATAGAGTGATTTTATCGCCAAATTTGCAGAGAAATTTCGAAGTAGGGGGATTTTAATGCCGAATTTACACCGTGGTACGTCGCTCGTTCTGAATTCAAATTTTAAATTAAAAGTAGCAGTCGGGATTTCTGGAGCCATCCTTCTTCAACTCTTCAGTGGCTGCGATGCCGCTGATGTCGCGCAGTTAGAAAATGCGATTCAAGTCGTCAGTCCGGCTGTGACCGTGACAGCGAACCCAAGCCCTTCTCCTTCTCCCTCCCCGTTATCCGGTTTGTCTTCGGTTCCAAGCGTGGGAGTTGAAAATTTCACAGGTGGTTACTCAGGAGCGACTTGCTACTACATGGCGACTTATACTTACGATCTAGGCCCTGGCATCGATGTCACGCAAAGTTTTGAAGTTATCGGGAGTAGTCGTCATCCAGTAGAGGTGACCGAATTGGTGACCCAAAGCGTGGCGACTGGTTGTCCGGAGGGAGTGATGGTACCTGCGGCGGGAGATTCGCAAGCGCAGCAAGTCTATGCGGTCGTGAGTGAGAGCGGTGAGGTCAGTCTCTATCCCACTGCATATTCGCAGCCGACGTTATTGACCGTGAGTTCTGCTTCGAATGCGTCTGCACTCGTAGCGGCGACTACGTTTCAACTGTCGATGACACCTTCTCAGGTCTCGAATGGTCGCGAAACGCAGATCTTCGAGAGTGGAACACTTCAATCTGCGCAGGGCGGTTCGGATGCGCTGATGCAGATTCAGGTTACTTATGTTTACGCAGTATCGCAATCATTGAGTAGCGGAAATAGTGGGCTTCACCCTAACTGATCGCGAACTTTTTGAATCATCGCGTGGATCTCGGCGTGGGCCGGATCGTTCACCCATTCACTGTGAAAGAAGAACTCCTTCGTCGAAGTTTGAACTGTCACACCACTTCGCCGAGTGAGGAAATTCGAGTCAGGGTCATAATCCTGCTCCAAGTCTGGGCTCCGGCGCGTCCCAGAGGGTAAAACCGCGCGCACGCGTACTCCCTCGTCCTTAAACGAGGCGAATTCGTCTTCAAGCAGGTTGAGTAGGACCATCAAATTGCGAGGCGTTTCCATAGCGTTTCAAACGCAAATATCATGAAATGAATGTACATAAAATCTCTATAGCGGCGCTAAACAGTGGCGTGCCCGAGAAATCATCGTAAATGATTGCTAAATTGGGCGTGGTGCGTTATCTCATGGGCTCCAAAAATAGCGTCCCGAGAGATATACCCGAGAGATATAAAAGATGTTTCGAATCGATAACAGGCTTTTTCAAATCGTTTTGCTTTCACTCGTTTCTGCTCTGCCGAGCATGACTTATGCCCAGACATGCATGGTGATGTGCGCCGATGGGAGCAGACCCGTTGTGGATTGCAACTGGACGGTGAGTCCCTGTCACTCTGGAGGTGGTTCGCATGTTCCGCCGATGCCTCCACTTCCACCTCCTCCTGATCCCGCTGTGATCGCGTTTCAAAATGCGAGTGCCCGTTTTGAGGCTTTGGTGCAGAGTATGCCAGATGTTCTAGATCCGGATGCGTGGCTGAATGCCGCGCGCTCAAACGAAGACGAACTTTCGACACTTTTGGATGATGTGCATGGCGTTCTTTTTAATCATCTCTTTGATCTTCAGACTCAAGATACATTCATGCGGCGGCAATTCAATACGCTTTCGTCTCAGCTGGGGACTATTCCTCAAGAGATTAACGATGAACAATCCGTCGTCAATACACTTCGCGAACGGGATCTCAGTCTTTCAAGTATTGTGAACCTTCAAAACGATCAGATTTCTAAAATCACTGATGCGTCGGTCCTGCTCACGAGCAAAGACGGCGAGCTGAAAAGTTCAACCGACGGCATCAAAGCCAATCTCATGCATTGGTTTGAAGTGGTTCTGCCTTCTGAAGATGTCCTGATCACTCCTGATGCGTTAGCCCAGCAATATCAGCCGAATTTGAGTTCTGCGTATCCGGTGGATCCCGGTCCTCCTCTTGAGCCGGCGCCTCTTCCTCCACCCCCTCCCGTCGCTGCCCCGTTGCCAGTCGCTGTGGTTCGACCGGATGTTCCGAGTCTTGACGGAACGTTGGCAGATAAACTCACCCAACTTGAAACCTTTGAGCCTCAGTTTGAGATTCTCAAAAGTGACATTGCCGATCTCAACACGAGAACCAATCAAGTCATGGCTCAGCTGAATCCCTCGGAAGATGTATTAATTGGATTAAAAGATACTGAGATCTCTCTGCAGGCGTCGATCAATCGTAATACAGAGCGTTTTTCGCAGCTTCAGGATCAGCTCGAGCGAGCCAATCAAACTTTGGGAGCGGTGAGCGGTTCTTTGTACTATCACGTCGCCGAAGGTTGGCTGTGGCAAACACTCAAAACTTACGTCGTGGCACCTGAAATTCAGAGAATCGTTGCCGGGATCTCAACAGGACAATCTCAGATTGAACTGACGGATTCGGTGGTGGATGATTTTTTTGCAGCAGGTAAGCAGCATATTTTCAGCGCGCCGGCACAGTGGACTCAGGCTGCGTATGTGGCTCAAGTGCAGAACCAGATCCTCGTGATTCTGGATCACTCTGAATCTTTTGCTTCGCAAGCGGCTACGGTGGCAGCTCTCGGTACACCGGAGGAGATGCAGGCGCTTTCTAATCAGATTTCAGCCGGGATGAGTGCGGATACGGATCGGTTGGCAAAGAGTAGTCTGGCCGGTTGTTCTCTTCCTGAGCCTTTGAATACCATCGCTCGACGTGTGCTCGGAATAGCGCCAAACTCCAGTCCGAACTCGGAAGCGGACTCTGAAAATGAGTGAGCGGGCTATTTTGCCTGTAAACCTTTGACGGTGTTTAGTATAAGGTGCTTGCATGACTAAACTTTGTTTTTTTTGTAAGCGCGAACCCGCGATCCAAGAATGTTCGATCTGTAAACGTTGGGTTTGTATCCAATGCTCGGACAATCATAATTGCTATCCGCGCGAATAGCTCCGAATATAGTCCGAAAGATTAAAAATTAAAAATTAATGATTAAGGTGCGTTCATGATCAGTACCGCAGGCGTTAGTTTAAGTTACGGCAGTCACAAGCTCTTTGAAGACGTGAACGTCAAATTCGTTCCAGGCAATTGCTACGGCCTGATTGGCGCAAATGGAGCGGGAAAATCTACTTTTTTAAAAATTCTCTCTGGAGAGAACACCTCCTACAAAGGGACCGTGACGATCACGCCCGGGGAGAGAATCTCATTTTTAAGGCAAGATCATTTCACCTTTGACGAGGTCCCGGTGCTCAAGACCGTGATTTTGGGCAATCCACGTCTCAGTCAGATTATGGCCGAAAAAGAGGCCCTCTACTTGAAAACCGATTTCAGCGAAGCCGATGGAGAGCGCGCGGGAGAGCTTGAAGGCATCTTTGCGGATTTGCGTGGCTGGGAGGCGGAGAGTGACGCCGCGGTTTTGCTCGCTGGACTCGGGATTGGGACAGATCTTCACGATAAAACGATGCGTGAGATTCGCGATACCGAGAAGGTCAAAGTCCTTTTGGCTCAAGCTCTCTTTGGCAAACCCGATATTTTGCTTTTGGATGAGCCAACCAATCACTTGGACGTCATCGCGATTCGGTGGTTGGAGGATTTTCTCCTCGAGTACGATAAGACCGTGATCGTCGTGTCGCATGATCGACATTTTTTGAATCAAATATGCACTCATATGGCGGACATCGACTTTGGGAAGATTCAGCTCTACACCGGCAATTATAACTTCTGGTACGAATCCAGCCAGCTGGCTTTGAGACAACAGCAAGAGAAGCAAAAAAAGACGGCCGACAAGGCAGAAGAGCTCAAGGCGTTTATCGCTCGATTTAGTGCGAACGCTTCGAAGTCGCGCCAGGCCACGTCTCGTAAGCGCCAGTTGGAGAAGTTGACCCTTGAAGATATCAAGCCGTCATCTCGAAAGTACCCCTTCGTCGGTTTCAAAGTCGAGCGCGAAGCGGGAGATCAGCTTCTGCGAGTGGAGAATCTCTCCAAGAGCATCGGCGGTACGAAGATATTGGACCAGGTGAGTTTTACCTTAAAAAAGGGAGAAAAAGTCGTCTTTATCGGTGACACGGATCTAGCCGTGACCACTCTTTTTGAGATTCTGATGGGTGAGGTGCCTTCGGACGGCGGTACGTTCAATTGGGGAGTGACGACGACGCGTTCTTACTTCCCAAAAGATAACTCAAAGTATTTTGATAGCGTGGATCTCAATCTCATCGACTGGCTGAGGCAATGGTCTCCTGATCAAAACGAAAACTTTGTCCGTGGGTTTTTGGGTCGCATGCTTTTTTCAGGTGATGAAGCGACTAAAAAAACCAAGGTTTTGTCCGGAGGAGAGCGCGTGAGATGCATGCTCGCTCGGATGATGATGACCAATTCGAATGTCTTACTTTTGGATGGCCCGACCAATCACTTAGATCTGGAGTCCATCACTTCGGTGAATGAGGGGTTGATTCGTTTTCCGGGGACGGTGCTCTTCTCTTCTCACGATCAGCAGTTTATCGAGACTGTTGCGAACCGAGTGATCGAAGTAGGAGCAAAAGGGGTGACTGATTTTGATCGGCCTTACGAAGAGTACCTCGCGAGCAAGGGTGTGGGCTCTCAGTCCGCGAGACATTGAAGTCTCGATCTTTCTGATATAGATTTTTCCTATGTCAGAAAAAAACATCAGCGTGACCTTGGTCGAGACCCGAAGCTTCGAACCCAGCCAGGATTTTTCGAACCGTGCAGTGATTCAACCGGCGGATTACGAAACCATCCAAGATCGAGCAAAGATAGACCCCCTTGAGTATTGGTCTGAGGCGGCGCGAGAGCTCACGTGGTTCAAGTCTTGGGAGCGTGTGTTGGATTGGACGCCGCCCATTGCCCAGTGGTTTTTGGGGGGGAAGATCAATGCTTCTTATAACTGCCTCGATCGGCACCTCAAGACTCAGCCTTCAAAGACTGCATTAGTTTGGGAAGGCGAGCCCGGCGAGGTCGTGAAGTGGACGTATTCTGAGTTGCATTCTCAGGTCGAAAAACTCGCGGCCGTGCTGCGACAAAAGGGCTTGAAGTCTGGAGACCGCGTAGCGATCTATATGCCGATGGTTCCGGAAGCCGTGGCGGCGCTTTTAGCTTGCGCGCGGGGTGGTTTTGTTCACACGGTGATTTTTGGTGGGTTTAGTTCAGAAGCACTGAAAGATCGCATTCAAGACGCCCAAGCTAAAATCGTGATCACGGCCGATGGTGGATACCGAAAAGGGAGCTGGCTCAAGCTCAAAGAAAATGTGGCCGCGGCTGTCACTCTTTGCCCGAGCGTTCAATGTACGATCACCCTCAGACGAGAAAAAGCAGGAGTTCTCGTTGGATCGAACGACGCGGATCATAGTCAGTGTTCGGATCTCAATGATTGGCATCGGCTGATGTCGCAGATCACACCTGCCGCGCAGAAAAAGGATGGCTACCCTGCCGAACTGGATTCGGAGCATCCTCTTTTTATTTTATACACGAGTGGAACGACCGGAAAACCGAAGGGGATTGTTCATACCACTGGCGGATATATGACCGGCGCTCTTCGGTCGACTCGAACTGTTTTTGATCTCAAGCAAGAGGATCTTTATTGGTGCACGGCAGATATTGGATGGGTGACGGGGCATACGTATGTCGTCTACGGTCCGTTGGCGGTGGGTGCGTCGATATTTATTTATGAAGGAGCCCCGACTCATCCTGCTGCAGATCGAACTTGGGCGATGATCGCTCGCCACCGAGTGAGTATTTTGTACACGGCTCCGACCGCGATTCGAGCATTTATGAAGTCCGGCACTGGACTGCCTCGGGCGCACGATCTGACTTCGCTGCGTTTATTGGGCAGCGTGGGTGAGCCGATCAATCCTGAGGCATGGATGTGGTATCGAGAAATTATCGGAGGCTCTCGGTGTCCGATCGTGGATACTTATTGGCAGACGGAAACAGGTTCAATCGTCGTGTCGCCACTTCCGGGCGTGACGAAGACGAAACCGGGGTCAGCCACGTTGCCGCTTCCGGGATACGATGTCGAGGTGGTTGATAAAAGTGGCAATCCGGTTCCAAAAGGCTCCGGTGGATATCTTGTGATTCGCAAGCCGTGGCCTTCCATGGCGAGAACCATTCATGGAGACCCGGAGCGATTTAAGAAGCAGTATTTTTCGGAGTTTGAAGGGGGCGTTTATTTCACTGGCGACGGTGCTCGCAAAGATGAGGACGGTTATATCTGGTGCCTCGGGCGCGTGGATGATGTTCTGAACGTGAGTGGACACCGTCTTGGAACGATGGAGATCGAAAGCGCATTGGTCTCACACCCGGCCGTTGCAGAGGCTGCAGTTGTTGGGCGTCCTGATGATCTCAAAGGCCAAGCGATTGTCGCGTTTGTTACTCTCAAAGCCGCAGATGCGGCGAGGATTGGCAAAGGTGAAGCGGCACTTTTAGAAATCAAATCCCAACTCTGCGCGCACGTCACAAAAGAAATCGGAGCTCTCGCACGGCCCGATGACTTAAGACTTACGGAGGGGTTGCCAAAAACCCGATCTGGCAAGATCATGCGGCGACTTTTGCGTGAACTCGCCACAAACGGAGAGGTGAAAGGCGACGTCAGCACCCTCGAAGATCTCAGTGTGATTGCTGCTCTTAGGCCGGAAGAGGATTAGAAGGAAAATGATTAAACTGCGGCAGGGCTTCGAGTTTCGCAAGATCGCCGAGAGAGATCGCGGACTTTGAGTAGTTCTCCGCACGAAGAGGTGCGGCGTTGGTCGAGGCGCGCACTCGTTTCAACCAATCAGGGGTGAGCGGGTTTTGAAGAAGCTTAAATTGATTCGAAGCGACCGTGGTTTCGGTCTTTTCGTGGATAGAGCAGCCTCTCCCTACATAAAATCCGGCGAGTAGCAGAGCGACTCGCATGGAAGTTGAGCGTGTGTAGTTCGTCAGTAGGCTCGGGACTTTTGGATCCAATCTTTTGAAGAGGGCTTGAAAATGCTCCAGCGTCCACATCTCGGGATTGCCGATAGGGGAGTACGGATCGTAGAGGATCGCATGCGGAGATGGAAGGTGCGAATTATGCATCTGAGTTCTAAAATCTCCGAGGTGCAGATGCCATTGGAGCTGAGGAGAGAGGTCGACGCGTCGATCTGAGATCAGACGGCGTAAAAAATCGCCATAAGGAAGAATGTACCCCAGCTCCACTGCGTGCTCTAATGCAAACTGAATGGGGGCCGTTGACTGATCAAAACTGTGGAGTTGAATGTGACACTTCTGCGCTTTGAGTGCTTCGATCGCCGCGATGGCGTTAGCGGCCGCACCGAATCCCACATCCCAAATGACAAACAAATCAGTTTCCGAGCAACGCTCGGTCAAGCGCGCTTGCTCCACGTGCAAAGTGTTCGCTTCGATTAAGGGGCCTACGCCCGGATGAAACGTCTCGGCGTGATCAATAGATCGCAGGCTGATGACGCCGGATTTGAGTGTGACGAGTTCAAACTGGTTCACTGCTTTGAGCTCCGTTCTAAAAACTGAACAATCCCTTTTCCCGCCGCGTATCCTTGCGACACACAGCCTTGGATCAAGAACCCACCCGTGGGTGCGTGCCAATTGAGCATCTCCCCGGCAGCAAAGACTGCGGGATATTTGATGATCATTTGGGATTCGTCTAGTTCGTCCCAAACCAATCCACCTGAGGAGGAGATGGATTCTTCTAGCGGTTGGGGCTCTCGTAACGTGATGGGAAATTTTTTAATTCGTCCGACGAGTTTTTCTGCATCCGCCAGGATGTCTTTGGGTGTGAGATGAAAAACCAGTGCGAGTGCCGCAGGCGAGAGATTGAGGTATTTTTTAACTCGGCGAATGGGGGAGAGGTTTTCTTTGGAGGATCCTAGTTTTTTTAGGATCTCGAGAGCCGTGTGAGCAGGCTTGAGGTCGACGAATGCGGAGCCTTTTTCACCGAGTGCATAGATAGGCGTGCCCTCTAAGCCATATTTTGTGATGACGAGTTCTCCTGCTCGACTTCCTTTGCGTGTAGAGAGAACGATGCTTTTGAGAGGCAATCCTTCTGCCTCTTTTAAAAAAGCTTCGGGCCATTCGACTTTGAAACCGGAGTTCGCCGGTTGAAACTCCTCGAATCGCAACCCTTTGTTTTTAAAAAGCTCCGGCCAGCGAACGGGTTCGTCTACTTTTTCCCAGCTTGCTCCGCCGAGGCAAAAGCAGACAGCTGAAAATGAGCGTTCGGAGAGCACTGGATCACGAAACTCCAACTTCACCGCCGAGTTTGAAACGTTGAAACTAGTGCAATCCTGGTTGTAGACGAATTCAACTCCCAGTCGCTTGAGATCATCGGACCAGGACTTCAACAGAGTGGATCCCTTCATCCCACGCACGAAATAGCGTCCGCTCGTTCCGAGGAACGTCTCGAGCCCAAGAGACTGAATAAACTGGATCCAATCTTGAGGTGAAAACTGGTTGAGCGTTTTTTTCCAACGAGAAACTGGGCCCGAGTAGTTTTGAATGAATTCGGAGAGGGGGCTATCAAAGCTTATGTTGAGTCCAGAGCTCCCAGCGATCAAGATCTTGCGACCTGCGCTCGCGCGTTTTTCGAATAAAGTAACACGATATCCGGCCGAGGCTACCACATGTGCGGCCATCAAACCCGCAGGGCCGCTACCGATGATAGCGACGGGGAGTGTGAGGGCTGAAGGAGAACTCATGCCACTGGCATATCGGACGCCGCAGGTTAAGACAACTCGAATGAGTTCGTATTAACTTCGTATATCCTAATGCCTAATCTTTCTTCGTGGCGTTCGTGTGGGTGGTCATCATAAATCCCACGCCCCACTCACGGGCGCGAAGCGAGTCCCCACTTGCTGGCGTTCGATTGTCAGCGGGGGGATTCGCCACCCATGTTTCTACGGGTTCGTGACTGAAGAATCTGCCTCCAGCCGCTAACGCTTCTGCCGTTTGAATGATAAAAATAATTTGGGTCAACGAAGTAGGGGTGGGCTCGATCTTGAGTCGAGCGAGCTGACCTATTTCGGCAGCTCCTTGAGGGTAAACGCAGTAGCGAGACGACGGCGGAATTTTAAAACTCCAATAGTCTTGAAAGTCTTTAATTTCGTTTTCTTTGAAGCCCGAATTTTTCAAAGCATTTTTCATTTTCGGAATGAGGTCGGATCGCTTTGCACAAAACCCCTTTTTGTCCTGCAAAAGGTTAGGGTCTGATCTGTAATCATAGAAAAGAAACCGATGCTCCGCCCCATCCACCTCGATGTGATTATTTTTAAGCTTACCTTGCCATCCCTCGTTTCCATGCGCAGGAACGGCGACGAGCCAGTTGCTCTCTTTTGAAGGAAATGTGAGTTGCACTGATACATCGGTTCCATCTTTTCCGTCTAAGTAAAGTACGGGTTTGTCGAGACCGACGCCCCCATTTCCTGGAAAATAGCTGCCGTTTACTGCGGATCCTGTCCAGGGGCCGGGATAGGCAAACGTCGGTGGGTAAGCCATCGCTCCGTAGTAACCCCACCACGGCATCGTGGAAGGCATAAATGACGGCTGCATTTGATAGTAGGCCATCATATTGCAGTAAGGACAGTCTGCGTATGCATTTGGAACTATCCAATCGAAAAAGTTTTGGCTGTGTTCATTTTTGGGTGGGATAGATGGCGTAAGGGAGACCGTTTGAACCGTGTCTTTTTTTAAATCGATTCCCGTTTCGGCAAAGCAACCGGTAGAACTCGTAGCGACCAAGTTGTATTTCCCTGGCATGACGTGGAATTCGAAGCTGCCGTGTTGAGCGACATCGACCTGATAAAGAAGCACATCACCTTGAGAGAGCCAGGCCACAATTTCGTTAGTTTTACATTCGGGCTTTGCCTCAATTTGTCCTATGACCGCCGATGAGCCCGGGAAGGGGGTTACATTGGGAAGTACGAATGATTCAGATCCAAAAACGAGCGAAGACCACAGAAAAATTGCCATGATTATGGCTTCTTTTATGAGTTTGGCAAAATTAGGCATGTTGATGAGCCCTCTCTATTAATAAAATCGGTGTTCTGGCTCATGATCTTTAAGATCCCGCCAACTTTCTGTAAAAATGTAGCAATACCATTGCCTTAAGGATCAAAATCTCGCCCAAGTAGGACTTCACATCTCCTTCGCGCGACGAATCTCACGGCCGTTTGAAATAATATTTCGAGCGCTCTCCGAATTGAAGAAACGAGACTCTTGCATGGTGGTTTTGACAGAGATAACGGAGATTCGAAAGCTTTGTCTTGCCGCCGCAGGACCACGCTTTCTTATGGTCAATTTGAAGACCGTATTTTGAGAGACAGGGTTTGCCTGTAACGGGATCCACGTAACTACATTGGTAACCTTCTGTTCTGGTTAGCTCATTGACCAGAGCAGCTGATGCGGTCCGTTTTTCCTCTGTGTTCGAAAAATGCGCCGTGGGCTTATCTACTGTTTCACTCTGGTTTTGCTTTGAATGTTGGCGTGCTTCAGCTCGTTTAGCTTTTTCTTCAGGGTGATGCCTCTCTCGGTATTCTGTTGCGAGAAGGTCGATCAACTCTGCGAAAGTAACTCCCGGATGTGAGTGCGCCAGCAAACCTCGAATCTCATCCAGTTTTTCAAGTAGCTCTTGGTTAGCTACGAATCGGATCTCAGACAGCTCTTCGTTCAGGGGGTGAATCCGATCGCGAGGGATCACCATCGACTCTGGGTAGAGAACAGCAATCTCTCTCTTCGCTGCCCGAGTGCTCATCCCCGAGATCTTTTCAAAAAGGTCCGAAAGATCCGTATCCGATAGTTTTTCGCGATGAGCGCATCCCTGTGCAAGTTCGAGCAGTGTGAGATTCATTTTTCCTGATTGAATTTGCATTTCAAGCCGTGGAAAACGGATGAGGAGACGGGCAGCTCTGGTTTTTCTCTCGGCTTGCCATTCTTCCATCCCGTGCTCTGATACGAGATAAGAACGTAAAGATGGGTAATGGAAAAAAAGCTTCCGTCGATCCAGTTCCGCGAGATGTTGAAGCTGAAGCAAAAGCTTTTCTCGCTCATCGAATATGAGATCCTTAAAACCGCTAATCAACTCTTCGTCTGATAATTTTGAAATAGTCATAAAACCCTACATAACATGAGTTTTTTTTGAGCTAAAAAGGGGTCCCACTTGCCATGAGAGAGAAAAAAAATCTGAGAGCACTCGGAGGGATATCTTCCATTTAAAAGGCGCTCACCGCCTAAGCGAGAGCCTAAAGTGGGGCTTTAAGAACGGAGTTTCAGCTGAGTTTCCAAAATTTAGTTTCGAGTCTTTACCTTCGTCAAGCGCAAAAAAATAAAACTAAAAATAGTTTCCGTGTTTTCTTCGGCTCTGCCGCCGCCCTTCTCGAAATTACGCAAGAGCGCGTACCCGAAGTGCGATCTGCAAGAGACGCCGCAAGGAAGAGGACGCGCTAGATGCTCTACAAACGCCAAATTAAAAGCCCAGCAAGTCCTTATAAATACAACAACACTCGGTGGTATTTTGACCCTTAAGGCAACGGTATCAAAAAATGGAGGTGTAAATGAATTAGACAGTCGATTTGGGTTTAAATACCGGGTTGGCTTGTTTTCGAGGGTTGAGAGAATTGAAAAAATGAAAATCCTCTTTTATCTCATACGTTCAGGCACGGATGTCGTTTTGGACACACCTGGCACTTGAATTGCTATTTACTGACTTGGAGAGGTTACGGAGCTTATGAAAAAATCTTCGATGTCGGTAGTCACAGCTTTTATTTTGTTAACAGCGCCCAGCGCTTTTGCTGACGGTATTTCGAATTTGATGAGCTTCGGCGATAATAGCCAAAATCAAGCAGGGGAGTTAGGCGAGTCGAACATCGATTACGCCGGAGTTCAGTGTAGCGCTTTGGCACCCTCCTCTCCATCCGGTGTTGTTGAGTTACCAGCGGCGAGTAGCCAAGCCGTATCAGTTTCTGCAAGGTGAGCTTTTCGCGGTCTATGCTGAGTGATTTACTCTGTCCGTCATTCCTATTAATTAACTAGTTGACGGCTCCGTTGTTAAGGTTTATTTATTAGTTAACTAGTAGATAAAAAACGGGGGCACAAAATGGCACGTCCTGGAGTGAAAGGTCTTACGGATTACGAATTGATCGTGATCAAAATTCTATGGGAAACCTCTCCCCTCAGTATTAGTGACATTTTGGAACGTTTTCCACGCAAACCTAAACCCGCTTATACTTCGCTGCTCACGAACGTTCGAACGATGGAGAACAAGGGTTATATCCGTCATGTGAAGGAGGGGAAGGCTTTCCTCTACTCTCCTGTTTTGAAAAAAGAGAATTATCGCCACTCAGAGGTTTCGAAGCTAGTCGAACGTTGTTTCGGCGGGAGTAAGCTTGAGTTGGCAGTGAACTTGATCCAAGAAGAGAAGCTTGATGCCGTCGCCATTAAAAAACTCAAGACTCTACTGGAGGAGTTATGAGCGTTTTGTTCTCACATTTTTGTGCGTGGTGCGTGAATGCCCTCGTCCTCTCGTTCGTTGTTTATGTTGCTTACTGCGTGCTTCGCAGGTTGTTGGTTCGTTCCGTGGATCGGTATCTGTTTTTAAAACTGACATTTTTAACGCTTCCCATACTTCCGTCGGTATCTTTATTGTTTGAATTGATGGGAGAGAGGCGGCGCGGATTGGGCGATCTTTCTGGATTTGCGTCGCTTGAGACGAGCCCGGTATCTCATTCAGTATTCGTTTCGCCGCACCCGTCTTATACTTTTGCGTGGGTTTTGCTAGGGGCTTTCGCTTTGTATGCATTCGTTTTGTGTATAAAGCTATCGGCGATCCTAAGATCGGCTTTGACTCTTCATCGGATAGCGCAGAGTGGGCGTGAGGTGGACTGTATTCATGTCATGTCGCAAACGTCGAGACGTTTGCCCGGTGGAGTACGTGTGATCGTGCACTCGGAGGATATGCCTCCAGGAACAGTGAGAGTCTTGAATCCTGTGATTTTGATCCCGTCAAAAGTCTATGTGACCTGTAGTTCTGGAGAACTGGCGTTGATTATCAAGCATGAGCTTCAGCATGTGGAGCGTCGCGATTCTTTCTTTAATGGCGTGCGATTAGGGGTGAGGGCGGCTCTTTGGTTTTCGCCTTTCGTCGGGTGGCTTGCTCGATATTTTGAGGAGGAGATGGAGCTTTCCTGCGATGAGCTCTTGATGAGTGATCCGGAGTTAGAGAAAAAGAAGTATGGGACTTTGCTTGCGTCTTTGGCAGTGGGAGATGGATTTGTTTCCTCGCCGGTGCTGAGTGGTTTTTTGGGTTCAGAGTCGTTTATTATCAGGAGGATTGAAGCGATGAAAATGTTTAAGGGCGCGGTTTCGCGTCGGAAGTCGGTGGTCTTTGTCTCCAGCCTTTTAACTGTCGGATCTGTTTTCGGCTTATCTGCGATGGGGATGGACTCGAAAACGAATCTATCTTTGCCCCCGTCGATCAATTTATCTCTCTTGAGTCCTCCGACGGACCGGCCTTCGGCAGAATGTGAAACGGGAAAATGCTCAGCGGAGTTCCTCGCGACTTATGATCGAGCTCGATCTGGGGATGCCGATGCTGAAAATCAGTTGGGTGAGATGTATCTTTTTGGTCGAGGAGTGGCGAGGGATTATCAAGCTGCAATGGTTTGGTTTTTGAAGGCGTCCGAACAAGGTCATCCAGTTGCGCCTAATCATATTGGACGTCTTTATCTGAACGGAGAAGGCGTTGCTCAAAACGCCATCGAAGCTTGTGTTTGGTACACGTTATCGGCTGAACGCGGAGATTCTGCGGGTCAACACAATGCGAATTGGTGTCGACAAAAACATGACGGCATTGATATTCAGGCTCGGATTGAAAAGTATGCCGATATTGTTCCCCCTAAAAAATTGATGTGGAGTGCAGACCGTACGTTTAATGATCGCGAGCGAAAGGCGTTTACGCTCACGGGCAATGTTTTTGTGAGGGAAGGGCAGTTTCAGTTCCGCTCTGATTCGGCTGTTATTAATTATGGTGCGCAGACGATCGTCGGAGAAGGGGATTGCAGAATATCCGAGAATGAGACTAAGGTCAGTACATCCTGCATGGTTCTCAGGCAAAACGGTGCGTGGCAGTTCTAGAACTCCCCCGGTTTTTCACTATTGTTTTTCGAGTTTTCTTTTGAACTCGTTCAAGTGGCGTCGGACTTCGGGAGTGGGCTCTGGATTTCGTAGTTTCAAATCCATGATGCTCGATACGATCACATCGGCAATCAGCGCACGCGCCGCCCATTTGTGGTCCGCGGGGATAATATACCACGGGGCCCACTTGGAACTCGTGGCGGAGATGGCTTCTTCATAGGCGGAAGTGTACTCGTCCCAGTAGGCGCGTTCCGAGAGGTCGGACGGTGAGAATTTCCATAGCTTCGACTGATCTTGAAGTCGTTCCAGGAGTCGTCGTTTTTGCTCAGTCTTTGAGATGTGAAGGAAAAACTTCAGCACGACGATCCCGTTTCGCGTGAGGTGGTGCTCGTAAGCGTTGATATCCTCGTAACGTCCAGTCCAGAGCTTCTCGGTTTGTTTTTCTTTGCCGATTCTCTGGCGGTCGAGCCATTCTGGATGTACTTTGACAGCAAGAACCTCTTCATAATAAGAACGGTTGAAAATACCGATATGCCCCTTGGGAGGAAGATAAGGGCCGAAGCGCCATAAAAAGTTATGACGAAGCTCCTCTTGCGAGGGCTCCTTAAAGCTCTGCACGTGGCAACCCTGGGGATTGCTCCCCGACATGACGTGTTTAATCGTTCCATCTTTGCCGGCGGCATCCATCCCTTGAAGCACAATGAGGACGGCACGTGTGCCGGTCGCATAGAGAAGCTCCTGAGATTGGGAAAGTTTGAGAGTGTTCTCCCGAAGGAGAAGCTTCGCTTCTTTTTTCTCTTCAAGCGTTTCGCGAAGCTCATCGTACCGGACCCAGCTTGTGTCCATTTTTTTAAAGTGGAATTGAGATCCCGGTTTGATCTGAATTCTCCGAATCGTGTCGTGATCGAGTTTGAAGGAAGACTTCATTTTTCAATGTCCGATCTTAATATCCAATGAGGGGGGACTTTCGGATCCATTGCGAATTGCCTAATTGTGCGATCATGAAGCAGGCTAGATCTTCACGGGACATGATTGGTTTTAGCCCTGTATAGTCTAGACTCGCTTTAACTCCACCCCGTGCAGGTCCGTTCGTCAGTCGCCCCGGACGAACGTTGGTATAGTCGATAGAGCTGCTGAACAAATGCACTTCACCGCGGTTTTTATCTGCAAACATCTCGCCCAGGAAAAAGGGAAGGATCACCCATCGCATGATGGCGGGTGCACCCGAATAGCTGTCTCCGGCCCCCATCGCAGACAAGTTGATCAGGCGCTTGACGCCGTTCAGAGTCATCGCCGAAACGAGGTTGCGCATGAAAACTTCCTGGAGGTCATCCTTCTTCAATGAGCGTGGTCCAAAAGCGGACATCACAGCATCCTGTCCTGCGATCGCGCGACTCAGTGAGGCAGCGTCACGCGCTTCTCCTTGTACTGTTTTAAGATGTGCATGTTGAATCGAAAGTTTGACAGGATCTCGCACAAAGGCGGTCACTTCGTGACCTTCTTCAAGGAGATGCTTCAATAAGTGAGTTCCAGTCAGTCCTGTTGCGCCGATGACGAGTATTTTCATAGTGAGTGGAAAGATCCTCGCAGCAAAAGGACGATAAATCAAGTGAGCGTGAACCCAGAGCGTTCTGACGCAAATCCACGCGGCTTAGAACTTGAATGAACTGAGGACACAACGCAGACCATCCAACCACGAAGGGGAACTTCCATGAATCGCTTTGTACTTCCACCACTGCCGTTTGATTCGGGCTCTCTTGCTCCAGTGATCTCGTCCGAAACGATTGATTATCACTATAAAAAGCATCATCAGGGTTACGTCGATAAACTCAATTCTCTTTTACCTGGCAGCGGATTTGAAGAATCTTCACTTGAAGACATTATCTTAAACGCGTCGCCCGGTCCCTTGTTTAACAATGCCGCGCAGTCCTGGAACCATGCTTTCTATTGGGATTGCATTGCGCCAAAACCAAAAACAAAACCCGATTCGTCATTACTTGCAGCGATCGATAGAAGTTTCGGATCGTTTCAGGAGTTTGTAGCGCAGTTTCAAAAGAAGTCGATCGACCTTTTCGGTTCCGGTTGGGCTTGGATTGCGGTGGATCCGAAGGGCGTCGTCTTAATTGATTCCACTCGAAATGCCAAAAATCCGCTTAAGGACGGACATGTTCCGTTGCTGTGCTGTGACGTGTGGGAGCATGCTTATTATATCGATTATCGGAACGAACGCGCAAAGTATGTTTCGAACTTTTTTAAAATTTTGAATTGGGAGTTTGCCGATAAGAACTATGCCGAATTTTTAAGTCATTTAGACCGTACAAAACGTGTGGCCTAGAAAATTAGGAGGAAAATATTTATGGATATCATGATCAAAAGACGAATGGGTTTGGGTATAGCCACTGCACTTTCTCTTTGCATTTTCAATGGCATTTTGCCCAGCAGTGCAACCGCCGCCGATATCGAGAATGACGCCCGAGCCGTGACGCCCGATCGCTTTGAGAGAGAAGTCGTGCTCAATGAACTTCATCATATCAATCAAAAAGAAATTAAAGTTTCGACCCTCGCAGCTAGCCAAGCTCAGTCTCCCGCTGTCAGGTCATTTGCTAATCAGATGATCAAAGATCACACAAAAGCCGATAGCATGGTGGTCAACCTTGCGAAGAATGAGCAAATAGATCTGGCATCCTTTCAGCCCGCCGACTTTGAAGAGAGCGCGATGAGCGATTTGAAGCTACTCAAAGGAGCGCAATTTGACCAAGCATTTACTGCTGCGATGAAGTCCGGCCACGAATCTGCCCTCTTTTTTATGAAGTCAGCCGTGGCCGATACCCGCGATGCTGAACTGAAATCGCTGATCAAAGAACTGATCCCCACCGTTCAGCATCACGAGACTTTGGCCTCCAATCTTGCCGCCCAAACGAGCCAGATGTCGGGACAGCAAGGAATGGTAAATTGATTCAACTCCACGGTCGCGCCGGGCTTCGTTTTTAATACGAACTGTTTGAGTTATTAGGTGTAGACGTCGCTGTAGTTCCGTTGGTCCCTGGAGATGTGGCGGCGTCTGTACTGTTACTCGTCGTGGAGTTCGCATTCTGAGGACTGGTCCCAGCTTGCTGTTGTGTCATCGTGCCTGATGTACTATTTGCGGCGTTCGTGTTGGCCGAATCCGATGAGCTGCCAGAAGAACTACTGCTCGACGGATTCATCACTGAGCCGGCCCCGATATCGGCGCCGTTTCCAGTGGTCGTGGCTCCACTTCCGTCACTTGCCGCGTAACATGGGATCGATAGCAGTGCGGCTAATGCAAGCGAGCAAACAGTCAGTTTATTTTTGGATTTCATAGGTGTCTCCTATCCTGTTTTGTTTGAATGATGGCTCCGTTACTTATTGTGCACGCAAGTAGTGTACTAACCGCGCCAGCGGAGAGCGTTGATCAGAGAGCGTTAAACGGAGAGCTACTTTAGTACTGAAAGGCCCATTCTAAGAAAGTACTGACTGTTCGTTGTGTCTGTTGCTCGGACGGATTGTTGAGCGATGTGGTGATCGCAAGGTGTTTGCTCAATCGCTTACGTAATCCCACACTCGGTTGGCCGCCGCCTGTTCCTTGGCTGAGATTGAGAGAAGTGCCTTCGGCAAGGCGATATCGCATGGACGCCGTATGCGTATCTGGATCGTAGTCGATGCTCTCGATATTCATAGAGGAAAGGTAATAGAGCGAAAATAAGCTAAAAGCTCCCTCACGAAGCGCTGCCCGCGAATTTCCGACGGATTGTTGTTCATCTGGAGAGAGCGCATCCAAAGATTGACCAAAGATCAGGACGGCCGCGATTTGGTCGTCCGGCAACGGCGGGTCACTCATAAACTTAATTTGCGGTTTGTCCAGAGTTCCGAGAAGTAAAACTGTGATCGTATAGTCCGTATAAGGGATCTGAACCAGACCATTGAGGGTGCTGTTTTTTGAAGGTTGAGCAAGATTCAAAGTCAGATGATCTAATGTGACCTGACGGCGAAAAAGTTCCATCGGAAATTTGAGCACCTGAATTTGCCCATGGATGCCCGTTTTGTTCGTCAATTCGAGATCGGCCGCGATCGGAATCGGCGTTTTAATTTGTGGCGTGATCAATCTGATCGGGTGAGCAGCATCAGGCGTGTGTATCTTCACGTCATAGGAGAAGGGCGGTTCCGATGTTCCGGCAGCTTGTCCGGCGTTTTGACTGGATAAGGTTGTCAAGATTCGCCCGTCAGGGGCGAATTGAGGGAGTGAATCCGGTTTAGGATGAGTGGGAGTTGGAAACTGAGGGAGGGGCGGAAGTTCAATTTGAACATTGCTGAGTGCGATGTTCAACCCTAGGTGAGTTAAGAATGTATTTTGAGGGGAGGCGGTGCGACTCACGGTCACGGTTCCGTCCGCGTCTAGATCTAAATTTTGTCGTTTTGATCTCAAGCGTGTTTTCAATAGGATCGGCAGTGTTCCGCGATTGAGATCAAACGTTCCTTGAGCGTCGAGGCTGACCTGGCCGTGAAGAACATTGAGGGGCGCCCAAACCGCAGCGGGTGAGGCCGATAGCTGTTTTACCAATTGCTGAAAATGAGTGATATCGATTCGAAGTCCAAGATTGGAGGCCGCCGTCCAGCCCTTTGGGAAATCACTCGGAACTCCTGCAATTCGAGTTTCAATCTGACTGCCGGCTTCAAAAAGCGGTGTAGATAGCGGGTCGAGACGAAGTGAAAGGTTGCCTTCGATGGGACTGTCTGCGGAGGGAGGGAAAGACTTACTTTTAATATCCGCGAATAATCGTGCGCCGATCGGAGAGGGGAGCGAGCTGAGTGGAAAGCCGCGGGTCCGAATATGTGTTATCTCCGTTTTAATGGGGCACGCCACGTGCAAAGCGCTGGGCCATGGAGTGGCGCTGAGGTGCTTGAATCCGACGATACAGTGATCGACTGAAACTTCTCGAAGCCGAGGGATCCATCCCGTCGCACGAGCTTGGATGTCTGCATTGAGTGTCGATGTGTCGGCGTCTCCAGAGATCGTGGTCGCTATTTTTTTCTGAGATTGCTGGTAGCTTGCTTGAATTTTGAATAATAGAGAACTCAGCTGTGTTTCGCGTCGAGTGAGTTTGACATTCAGTTGGAGTTGCGTCTGATCAACTCTGTCCTTATCTGAAAGGGCTAGTTGAACGGACGCCTCCTGATCATTTTGAATTTGGATCCGTCCCTGACCCTCAAGACGTTGCCCTCCAGCGATGATGTTTAACTTCGGGACGTCTACGTGCACCGGATAAATGTGGGCACCGACCAAAAAACTTGGAAAGGTGCTTTGAACTTGATTGTTTTTGGACTCGGACTGGTTGGAATCGTAGGCGATGTCTCCGCCCTCGAGATGAATCGGCCCAATCTCTGTCACTCGAAATTTGAGCCCTCCTAGCCCGACAGCGACAGATAAATCCGCCGATCCGAAGCAAGCGTGGACACCCTGGGCCTGAATATTTGCACAGATATCATTGAATTTGAGGTGAATACGTTTTTCTAAAAAATGGATCGACTCGACGCTTACGTGACCTTGTCGCCACAAGACCGGGTAACCGGATCGTCCCGCTAGGTGAGATGCGATCCCCAGATTATGATCGTTGATCAGGATTGCCGGATCTTGAGCAAGTGTCAATAAAAGAGCCACTACAACGAGACTCAAACTCACCGCGATCCAGATTATTAATTTTGCTAATTTAAAGGCTATCTTCAAAACTCCTCCCCGAAACTAAAGTAAAAGTTCCATCCACCCGGGGTGTCGAGAGGATAGCCTCGTGCAAGTGTCGTTCTAAAAACGCCAAACGGTGATTTGTAGCGCAGCCCAATGCCGGGCGAGTAAAGAAGAGGTGAGTCCAGGGAAACGGGAGAGAGTCCTGTCATCCCAAAGTCGCAAAAAACAAACGGCTGAATCCCAAACAAAGGCAGGTCGGTCAGTCTCAGTTCGGGGTCGAGATAAAAATCTGTCATAGCACCTAGACTCGGGATGCTTTGAAGCGCAAATCCGCGCAAATCCCCCGATCCGCCAAGGTACCAAAAAAAGTTGGCCGGTATTTTTGAGGCCAATCCAGGCCTCTCCGATGAGATCGTCGTTGCAATCCCACCACGTAGGCCGAAGATCCACAACGGCGGATCGTATTCACGATAGTTCCACAGTGCTTCGCCTGTTAAGTTAAGTCTCTGTGCGGAACTCGACGAGCCTAGTGAGGCGGCAGAAAAATCTGTGACCATCGCTACGCTATAGCCTGCACGTGGATCGGTCGCCCAGTATTCGAATAGGTGACTTTGGACGCGAAGACTTGCTTCGAGTTCGGCAAATTCAAGGTTGGGGTTTTGAACGCCACTTCCCCGAAGTGTGCGATCCAATTCGATCATCGGTCCGATGAGGAACTGAAGACCGACGGGGTCTCGGTCATAGCTGGTGCCGATAGCAATGCCTCCACGGGAGCTGATGATTTCGTATGCATTGAGATTCAAATGCTGAAGTTTATAAGAGGGGTGAATGAATCGACGCGAAGGAAACGGAAAATTATACCAATTAATAAATCCGTCAATATTCTGATCCACACTCGAAAATTGGACCGAAGCCTGTGCCATAGAGGCGTGGGAGTCTAAACGCGAATTGCGCCAAGTCGATCGAAGTTGAATCACACCTTCAGTATCGATGCCGATGCCGAACGTCACGAGTCTGGGTGGACCTGCCGTGATCTCTTGACGTGCGACGGCGCCGGACTTTGTACAAGTCGTGGTAAAATAAGTCGCCTGTAATAAATTAAGCGACGTAATTCGGTTCATGGTGACGGTCAAAAGATCAGCGTTATAGAGGTCTCCCAGCTGAAAGGCGTCGTATCGACTCAACATCCCGTCTGTGACGCCGGGGACGGATTCAGAGTTGATCGAAGTCAAATTTTGCAAGGGTCCAGGATCGACCTCGGCGACGACCGCGCCCGTTTCGGAATCCGCTCGGGCGGTCACTTTTGGACAAGGATAACCGATCGCGCTGAGACGTTGGGTGATCCATTGTTCGAGTGAACCGAGGAGCTGCGGGGTGAGAGTCGCACCGACGATACCGCGATGACGCCATACTTCTAGGCCTGGAGGGCCACCTTGTGTGGTGAAACTCCCGACCCGCGTTGGCTCACCTACATTGACGATCAAAGTGTCGAGGTACTGCTCTTGAGCATTCTCCTGATGCTCAATCAGAAAAGACGGATGAAGATATCCCCGAGTTTGAAGAAAATTGGAAATATTAAACTTAATTTGTGCGATTGGTAATTTTCTCCACGCTCCCTGATCACCGCAAATGAGCTTTTTTTCGGTGCTCGTGAAGTCGGGCTTTATGCGCCCTTGCAGTATAAGTCCTTCGCAGAGTGCTTGTGAGGGCGCTGCGCTCTTCTCTTTCGCATAGAGGTTAATGCAGCAACAAGGGATGTAGAGAGTAAAAAATGAGAAATGAATATAAAACAAAAATAGGATGGCGCGCGGAATTTCTGAACGAGTCATCGATTGATATTCCCTGTTATGGTTCCGAATTAGGTTCTGGGGGGCGCGGTTCCTTCGGGAGTTTAAGTGCTCCTTTCCCTTCTTTGATTCTTTTCATTTCTTTTTTTATGTTTTTAGGCACATCCGTCGCTATTTTTACGAGATCCAAGTCACGCTCGTGACTGTCCCAGTGAGCTACCAGTGGGCGAGGAAGCCCGTCGTCTGAGTTTAGAAAAGGACTGGGAAGGAGATGACGATAGGGGGCGTGGTAGGGCTGGGGGATAATTCTCAGATATTGAAGAACGAGGCCCACATCAATGCCAATCCCAAATAAAAAGTTAAAATATCCGGACGCACTATCGATCCCGAATCCAGAGGTGAGCATCCAAGCTTTTGCTTCTAGCCCCCCCGTGACGTGAAGACGATCCGGAGCGTTTTGAATTCGAGAGAACTCAAAATATGATCCTCCATAAAGCGTGCCGACCAGGATCGGATAATCCATGAACTCATATGCAAACCCAGCTGCTGGTTGGAGCGTCATTCGGTTACCTACGAGAGCAGAGTCGTCACCGAGTAAGGCTGCCCCTGACGTCGTACCAAAGAGAGAGACTCTAATATCCGCTCGAACAAAGCGATTAGGGATCCATCCTAACGACAGGTCAGATCGGAACGGCGTATCCATCGGTTGAAAGAAGCTCGGATTTCCTAAGTCGGGTATGCTGTTAAAAGAGTAGTGCATAGGCGTGGTCACGCCGAGCCCCAGCAAGAGGCGCTCGGGAAGTTGAAATGTCGCTCCCAGCGTGGCTCCAATTGCCGCGGCTTTTTGATCGGCCACGGGATTCGAACTCGCATCCTGTTCTTCCGCTATTCCGTAATTGAGGCTCAGTCCGATTGAGAGTCGATGATTCATGAATAGTCGAGCGACTCCCAATCGAATTTCGTGCGCTTGGATTTGCTGCGAATTTGCCGATCCTTCGATGGTAGTCGGGATGTTGCCTAGACTGAATCCCCATGGATAAAGATTTACGGCCGCCCCTATGGAGCTGAGTTTGATAATGTTGTTGTAGTTCTGAATATTGCTGTCTTGAATGGAGTCTTGCACAAGTGAGGTGTCGATAGTCGATAAGGTCATCGCCAATCCGGATGGATTATTGGCTGCCGAAAGATAAGTGTCTCCTAATTCGTTTCCGGACATCCCCACCGTTCGAATGTCTCCTAAAACGGACGTGCTAAAGCCGCTATAAGAGTGGATCCGTGAGGATGAGTCTGCAAATGTCGCCGTCGCCCCAAGATTTGTCATGATCATCAGGAGCCCAGTCGCGGCTCTAAATGCTGATAATTTTTTCGGTCGCATCTGCGAGACCTTTCAATATCCATTTTGTTACAGGCATGTGAGGTTTTCGAACGAAAAAAATTTGTACTTTGGGGTCCTGAGACGAGCTTTTCGTTGGACGGGTTTTGATCCGTTTAATAGATTGAGCAGCGCCCAATAGCCACGTTTTCAGCCAGCCACGTTGAGGTGTTGAATGGAACGTGAAGTTCAAGTTTTCGTAATTCACGCTCAACACTCCGCTCAAAACGCTTTCGGCGAGAAGCATCGAGGCGTGGGCGTGATGAAGTGTGCCGGAAAGTTCAACTCCGCCTGTTACGGAAAAAAATGAATTGGCTTCGGCCAGATGTTGCTCCCGCAGGTCGATTTCGATTTGATCCCTGTTTTTATCCGCAAAAGGATCGAATAAAACATTCAAAAACAGCGTCCCGGAGTGTTCGAGTTTCGCGTTAGCCTGTAAGTGTATGAGATGCTCGTAGGGCTTTGTCAGCAGTGATTGCCGGGTCACGAATCCACCGCTTTGCGCTTCGATATTACGAATTTCGATTCGAGCCGTTTTATTTAAAATCGCTAACTCGTATGTAAATCGTCCGTCATGAATGAGAATCTCTTGTCCTCGTGCGGGCGGTAGGGCACTGGTCGCGTATCCGGGGGGGGGAAACTCGGGATATACACCCGGATGACTTTCGTCGCGCTCTCGGACGGTCACTTGAGGAGCGAAGATCTCCACCTTGCGGATATCGAGAACAGCTCCGAAAAGTGCCGAAGGATTGAACTGGATCTCGAGTTTCGGAATATAAAAACGAACAACAGTCCCCGACGCGGGGTCACTCACAAATTTAACGTCCGTTGCTGCCAAGTGTCCGAACAGAGGCGCGAGAGCGAGGGTTCCGATTTTTAATTCGCAGGAGGGGCATCCGTGATGGACTTGCTTCAGAATTGCGATGCGCAAAAACGATGCGCCTGCGAAGACGCTGATCGCTACGAGTGAGAGGAGTAACGTCAAAAATGAAAGGGAGAGGGTCTTTAAGATATGCATTGCAGTACTCTAAGCAACCTGCTTATGCAACTCATGTTCCGTGAGTACCTAATTTGCAGGCACTATGGGCAGATTGACAATCAAGGCAAAAACCTAAGGAGACCTTATGAAAAAGATACTCACATTTTCGTTCATTTTAGCGGCTAGCTCGATCGCCTCGTTCTCAGGCAGCGTAAAAGCGGATGACTCGGTCAGTGCACAAAAAAGTGTGGAGAGTGCGGAAAAAACCGTTGCCGACGATCATCAGAAAATAGCCTCCAAATCGGCCGAGATCAAAACCCAACAGGCTCAAGAGGCAAAAGACATTTCGCAATATGGTGAGGCTTCGGATCAAGTGAAGGACGATCGTTCAAAATTAAGCGATCTGCGAAAGGATCTCGCCGATTTTAGAGCAGACCTAAAAAGAGACGAAATGAAGAGCAGTGCCCGCCAGGCAGCGGGTCAAACGTCCCCAGATTCAGACTCCAATTCTAATTAAATAGCTCTCATAGGCTCGTATCTGTTCGTACATTTAGGGGGATTTGGGGGGTAGTGCCCCAAATCCCCCTCGGAATGCGTTTACTGCTATCGTAAATGCGCGCCGCGAGGTAAAGAAGTGCTCTATGAAATCATTTAGAGACTTCACGCTCCTTGAGACGCTTTTTGAGACCCTTGCGGAAAAAAATCTGGCCACGCCCACCGAGATCCAGGCGAAGACCATCCCCCTGCTTTTGAAGGGTCGCTCAGTTGTTGGAGTTGCCGAGACGGGGAGTGGAAAAACTCTTTCGTATGCGCTTCCGATTTTGCACATGCTTAAAACTCTTGAGAACGAAGGACAGGCGATCTCAGTCGCGGCCCAGCCTCGCGCATGCGTGGTTGTTCCGACACGTGAGTTGGGCGAGCAGATCTTGAAAGTGTTCAAACCTTTCACTCATACGACGCGGCTTCGTGTTCGTATGGTGATGGGTGGCACCGGCTTGGACGTAGCGAAAAAAAATATCCAGGGTGCCTTTGAAGTTTTGGTCGCCACTCCCGGTCGGCTCGTGAAATTGCTTCAGATGAAGCAGTTGGACTTAAGCGACGTTCGGATCTTTGTCCTCGACGAAGCGGATCAGTTGCTTGATCAAGGGTTTTTACCTGACATTGGCAAAATCGTACAAGCCTGCCCGTATAAGTGCCAACGCGCACTTTTTTCGGCGACCGTCTCTCCGAAAGTCGAACAGTTGATCACGAGCTATTTTTCCGATGCGGAAGTGATTCGGAGCCTCGGAAGTCATCGAGTTGTATCGAGTCTTCAGACGATTAACAAAGCAGTGATAGATGGCAAACGGTTTCCTCTTCTTGAGACTCTGCTTCAGACCTCGGTTGAAGGTGGGACCATTTTGTTTACGAATACTCGTGCACAATGCGATAAGCTTGCAGCCGAGATTGAAGCCTCGGGTCGAAGCTGTGTTATTTATCGTGGCGAGATGGATAAGACCGAGCGTCGACGGAACCTAAAAGCATTTCGTGAGGGCAAAATCGAGTTATTGATCTCAACCGATCTTGCCTCAAGAGGTCTCGACATTGATCATGTCGGGCGCGTGATCAATTATCATCTGCCACAACAGATGGAGAATTATATTCATCGCGTGGGGAGGACGGCCCGAGCGGGTCGATCTGGTGTCGTGATCAATTTTGTGACAGAGCGTGATGCGGCTATCGTCTCAAAGCTCGATGTGGTTCGCGCCGCTCCCAAAGGAGCGCGGGCCGAGCGTGCAAGTGGCGAGTCTTGGCCGGATGCTCCCGCCTATAAGAAAACTCCCAAAGTAAAACCGCTGGCGACGCCTAAAAAATAAAACGGCATCACCTGAGAGGTCGAAATGTCCATGCGACGAGGCGACTTTTTTTCTGACCTTGCCCCATGGGGATCACTCTCTTGTGGGACGCCTTTATTTTGGCGATAGTTTGAGCAATGGCGGGAAGACTCGACTCTTTAGAGACTAGAGTGGTAAACCAATCGATTTGTGAGCCGAACTCCCGACTTTCGTCGATTAGTCCGCGAATGAATGCGACCTCACCGCCGGGATACCAAAGTTCGTTGGCCTGTCCCCCAAAGTTGAGGTTGGGACGGCGTCCGAGGTTTTTCCATTTGCGCGCACTTCCGGCGGCGGCGTCTTGAGGAGAAGCGTGAAAGGGTGGATTGCAAACGGAGAACGCAAAGTGTTCACCGTTGTTCACAATACCGCGAAAAAAGTGGCTCGTTGACGGTTGTCTGCGTAATTCGACGACCGGCGCGAGATCTGGGTTTAACTGAATGATTCGCGCGGCCGAGGCCAGAGCGACGGTGTCGACGTCGGCACCTACAAAACTCCATCCGTACTCTCCGAAACCGATAATGGGATAAATACAATTCGATCCCACGCCTATATCAAGTCCACGCGTTTGGGGGCCGAGTGGGATTTTTCGGTCACGCGAGCTCTCGCTCAAAAGGTCGGCTACGGCATGCACGTAGTCCGCTCGACCGGGGATCGGCGGGCACAAATAACCGGCGGGTATATCCCAATATTGCAGTCCATAATAGTGAATGAGAAGCGCGCGATTGAGTGCTTTCACCGCCTCAGGCTGAGCGAAGTCAATGGAGAGCGGGCCGTGGCGAGTTGGCGCGACGAACTTCGCGAGCTCGGGATCCTTTTTGATCAAAAGTGGAAAATCATAGTGGCCTTGATGGCGATTGCGAGGGTGGAGAGCGCTCACCTAAAAACATCTTCAAGAATGGTGAGTCCCAAACTGAGCTGTGCTTTTTGATTCTCCGAGTAGGACTTCAGTTTTCGAGCAAATAATTTTCGCATGAGCAATGTGAGCTGTTCTAGCTTCGCTTGACCTTTGGTTGTGATGGAGATCTTAAACTCTCTGCGGTCTGTTTCGTCTCGTACTTGTTTCACAAGTTTTTGCTGAAGGAGAGATCCGACAAGTTTAGACATCGCAGGAGCGCTGACACCCATTGCGTCAGCGAGCTGACGGTTAGTGAGAGACAGGAGGGATATCTTCGCAAGTAGGCGAAACTGGCGCATAGAGGCACCACTGTTGGCAAGGGCTCTCATCTCCGTACTGGCAAAATAGGCGATCTTCGGGAGCACGCGAAACAGTTTTTCAGCACATTCGCTGTCTCGGCTCTTAGGAGAGGCTTTGTCTAATTTTCTATGGGTGGTCTTTTTTAAGCTTTGCTTGTGCATTATTATAATAGTTACGATTATGGCTGAAAATCGTTTCCCTTTAGCAATCGTTATATTGATAATATCATTAACTTAGGTTAATCATATACCTAATCATTATCACTGGAAATATAAATTCGACCGGCGGTTAGTCCTGTTAGCCCAGAAGCAGTCATGAAAAAGTAAAACATGGGAAAAAGAATATGAGCATTTCCGAAGTTTCGATCCGTAGACCCGTTTTTGCCTGGATGATGATGTTTGGTTTGATCATATTCGGTGCGATTTCGTTCACACGAATGGGTATCAGCAATATGCCCGACGTCAATTTCCCAATAGTGAACATTAAGCTTCGACTCGACAATGCGGCTCCTGAAGTCATGGAGATGAACGTCGTCGACGTGATTGAAGATGCCGTCATGGGGATCGACGGGCTGAAGAGCGTGGCTTCGAGTGTCAGTCAGGGAACAGCCAATATCACCTGCGAATTCACCATGAATCGCAATATTGACGTTGCTTTACAAGAGGTTCAAAACCGTATTCTTCAGGTGAACAACCAGCTTCCGCTCGCGCTTTATCCCCCTGTGATCTCTAAAATCAATCCGGAAGATCAGCCGATCATGTGGGTCATGGTCACGGCGGACTCTAAAGTACCTCTAGTCAATCAGATGATGTACGCCCGTAATACGCTGAAGGATCAGCTATCAACGATTGAGGGTGTTGGAGGCGTGCTGTTGTCCGGTTATGTCGATCCTAATCTGCGAGTTTGGGTAGATTCTAAAAAACTCTACTCACTCGAGCTAACTGCTCCGGATGTTTGGACGGCGATTTTGAACGAGCAAACGGAGCAACCCGCTGGGCGTATCGAAGCTCCTTTGAATGAGCTAAACGTCAGAGTTTTAGGAGAGACTCAATCGACTCCGGATTTTTCGAGTATTCGCGTTGAGGCTCGTGGCTCTGCCATCAATTACCTCCCAACAACTCTTCGTGAGGTTGCTAAGATTGACGAGGGATTATCGGATATTCGGCAGATTTCTCGTTACAATGGTGTGAATGCCATCGGCCTCGGGATTGTCAAGCAACACGGTTCCAACGCTGTGGCCGTAGGGGAGCGGATTCGTAAAAAAGTCGAACAGATCAGAGCCAATCTCCTGCCAGGCTATCATCTGGATGTTCGACTGGACTCGACGAAGTTCATCCAGGAGTCTGTTCATGAGTTGAATCTCACGTTACTGGTTGCGGCTCTCTTGACGTCTGTCGTGTGTTTTCTATTTTTAGGTTCTTGGTCAGCTACGTTCAATGTTCTTCTTGCGATCCCGACATCTGTGGTGGGGTCTTTTACAGCTTTGAGTTTTCTCGGATTTACGCTGAATAGTTTTACGCTCCTGGGATTGAGTTTGGCAATTGGGATTGTCGTTGACGACGCGATCATGATGCTCGAGAACATCGTTCGCCATCATGAGATGGGTAAAGGCCGTGTTCAGGCAGCTATCGACGGATCGAATGAGATCACTTTTGCCGCTTTTGCGACGACGCTTGCCATTGGTGCTATTTTCCTCCCTGTTGTGTTTATGAAAGGCGTGGTAGGGAGTTTTTTCTTTCAATATGGGATCACGGTGACGGTAGCGGTCTTTTTGTCGTTGCTCGAAGCTTTAACACTGACCCCCATGCGATGTGCGCAGTTTATGCATTCGACGAAGGAGAATCCTACTTGGCTGATGCGCAAGATGGATCATTTCATGACTCGGCTCGCGAGCGGATATAAGAACTCTTTGTCGTGGACCCTTCAGCATCGATGGACGATTGTGACGGTTTCTCTTGGCGTTTTTGCGGCATCACTCGTATTCGTTTCGACACTCAGGAAAGAACTGATCCCAGCTCAGGATCAATCTTTGTTTTTGATGACCATCAAGACGCCTGTGGGGAGTTCGATCACGGCGACCGATGCCGTATTTAAGCAAGCAGAGGAGTATCTCAAAACTCAAAAAGAGGTAACGGATACTTACGCGACCATCGGCAATTATGAGCAAAACGATGTCGTGAATGTCGGGACGATCTATACGATTCTTCAAGATCCAAAACATCGAAAGCTTTCGCAACGCGAGATCATGGATCGAACGAAGCGAGATTTATTAAAAATATTACCTCCCCACACTGAGGTTTTCGGACAAGATCTGTCGTTAACGGGATTCAGTGCTTCGCGTGGCTACCCCGTTGAGTTTGTCGTGCAGGGGCCCTACTGGGATAAGGTAAAGACGTATTCGGATACGATCATCGCTAAGCTGAAGGAGACCGGCTTAGTTGAAGATATTAATATGGACTATCAAGACGGGATGCCAGAGGTGCAGGTGATCCCGAATCGACTCAAAACTTCTGATCACGGTGTGAATATTAGCAGTGTTTCACAAGAAGTTGAGTACATGATTGGTGGGCAGATCTTTAATGCTAATACCGAATATCCTATGGAGGATCATCGGTATTATATTCGCGTTCGCTCTGAACCGGGCCAGCACGAAAGCCCAAGCGACATTGGAAACCTCAAAGTGCGTAACAATCGCAATGAAATGGTGGATGTGAAAGCTATTGCGGACATTAAAACAGTTCAAGCGCCGCAGCTGATTTCGCGGTTTAATCGCAATCGCGCAGTTCCCGTTTTTGCAAACGTCACCTATGGAAAGTCGCAGCAAGAGGCCTTGGACAGCGTTGAGAGAATTGGTCGAGAAGTTCTCCCTCCTGGGTATCAAATTGTTTTGCTGGGTAGCGGGAACGCTTTTCACGAAGCGTTTGATGGATTGATCTTTGCTTTGATCCTTGGGATTGCAGTCGCGTATATGATCCTGGCTTCGCAATTTAATAGTTTCCTTCATCCATTGACGATCCTCATGGCTCTGCCGTTCAGTATCTCGGGGGCGTTACTCGCTCTTTATCTGACGAATCAATCCTTGAGTCTTTTTAGTATGATCGGTCTGATTTTGTTGATGGGGATTGTGAAGAAGAATTCGATTCTTCTTGTGGATTTTACCAATCAACAAAGAGATGCCGGTGCGGGTGTGACTGAGGCCCTTTTGGCGGCGTGTCCGGTTCGATTGCGGCCGATCTTGATGACTTCGATTGCAACGGTAGCGGGAGCGGTGCCCGAGGCCCTCAACTTTGGGGCGGGTGCCGAGACGCGGGTGCCGATGGCGATTTCGATTATCGGGGGTGTGACGCTTTCGACGTTTCTCACTCTTTATGTCGTTCCGTGTGTCTATAGTTTATTTTCGAGTTTGGAGAGACCCGACCCTAAAGAAGTGACACCTAAAGCGGCAGCAGCGATCGCCCACGCACTTTCGGAAGCGGGCGTTACATCATGAGTAGTTTGCCTGAGATTTCGATTCGCCGGCCGGTGTTTGCGTGGATGTTGATGACGGCCATCGTGCTCTTCGGTTTGATTTCGTTTCATCGCTTGGGCGTGAGCCAGTTGCCAGATGTCGATTTTCCAGTCGTCAGTGTCAGTCTGAATCTCCCCGGTGCTGCGCCCGAGGTGGTTGAGAGTCAGGTGTTGGATCCTCTCGAAGACGCGATCATGGAGATCGATGGGATTCGCAGTGTCACATCAACAGCACAACAAAGCTCCGGCACAATTGCTGTCGAATTCGAACTGGATCGAGACATCGATAGGTCGATGCAACAGATCCAAAATAAGATCAACCAAGTACAAAACCTGTTGCCCGTGAATTTGTTTCCTCCCACGCTTCGCAAAACTAATCCAGAAGACATGCCCATGATGTGGCTTGCTTTGAATTCGGACGATCCGAACGAAAAGCCGATGGATATGATGATCTTTGCCCGAACTTTTTTATTCGATCAGTTCACTTCGTTGCCTGGAGTTGGGAACGTCGTTTTGGGCGGATATGTGGACCCAGCTCTCCGCGTTTGGGTAGACATGAACAAGCTCGATCAGCACCAGATGACCTCGGACGAGTTGCTGGCTTCGATATCGGCTGGTCATCTTGAACTTCCCGCTGGCCGGTTGGAAAATAGCAAATCCGAATACAATGTGAGAGTGATGGGAGAGGCTGCTTCGCCTCGGGATTTTGGCGAGATTAGCATCAGCAATCGCGCAGTTTTGGGCCCCAATTATCGTCGCACAGTGATGAACGAGGTGGCTACCATTGAAGAAGGTGTCGCTGATATCAGGAGAATGTCTCGTTTCAATCTGCATTCTGCAGTCGGCGTTGGTATTCTGAAGCAACACGGATCAAACGCAGTCGAAGTCGGGCAGCAGGTTTTAAAGAGACTGAAAGAGGTTGCGCCGCTGATCCCTAAAAAGTATCATATTGACGTTTGCGTCGATAATACCCGCTTTATCAAGCAATCTGTGGATCAGCTGCTCTTTACGTTGATCTTGTCAGCACTGCTGACTTCGCTCGTTTGCTATCTGTTTTTGGGGTCTTGGACCTCTACCTTGAACGTATTGATGGCAATCCCGACCTCGATCATCGGGACATTTACTGTTTTTTACTTTTTTAACTTTACGCTGAACACTTTTACTTTATTGGGGCTCAGCCTCGCGATCGGGATCGTCGTCGACGATGCGATCATGATGCTTGAGAACATCGTTCGGCATCGTGAACTGGGAGACAATAAACGAGATGCCGCCTTAAAAGGTGCAAATGAGATCTCGTTTGCGGCTCTCGCGGCTACACTTGCCGTGGTGGCCATATTCTTGCCCGTTGTTTTTATGAAGGGCGCGATTGGTAAGTTTTTCCTTCAATACGGTGTGACTGTTACTGCCGCCGTTTTGCTATCGTTACTCGAGGCGCTGACTCTAACGCCGATGCGATGTTCACGGTATTTGGAAGTCAGTCATCACCCCAAGGGGTTTGCAAAATTTGTCGATAACCTATTTTCGCGACTGGCGAATCGGTATCAAAGTGTGCTTCGAGTTCTTTTGAATCATCGCTGGCTAACGGTTGGAGTCACTTTTGTTCTCTTTATTTTGAGTCTGTATTCAGCCAAATTCGTGTCCGGCGAGTTGATGCCCGCCCAAGATCAATCGATGTTTTTGATGAGGTTCAAACTTCCGGTCGGAACATCCCTACCTGCGACAAACGTCAAAATGACAGAAGTCGAAAAGCTCATTTTGAAGCATCCCGAAGTGAAGGGGATCTTTAGTGCGGTGGGTGGATTCGGTGGAGACTCGGTCAACCAAGGCATGGCGTTTGTGACTTTAGTCGACCCCAGTAAGCGTAAGCTCAATCAAACCGAAGTGATGAATAAGATCAGAGCCGAGCTTAAACCTTTGACGGAGGGATCTTTGAAGGGGATTGAATCTGGGCAAGGTCCGACGGGCGATAAAAAGGGTCCCACCGAACATGCTGTGAATGGCCTTAAAGGGCTGGTCGTTGTCGAAAGCGGAAATGAAAAAAATAAAGATCAAAATAAATCAGAAAATCTTCCCAAAAAAGATGCTGCGAATAAGCAGGCGATGCAGGTCACCATTCAGGATCTTTCGTTGCGCGGATTTAGTGCCTCACGTGGGTTCCCAGTGGAGTTTATTATCCAAGGCCCGGACTGGGGCAAGCTCAATGAAGCCGCTGGGAAGATGATGAGTGAGATGCGAAAAAGCGGGCTCGTCACGGATACAAATACGGACATTCAGCCCGGGATGCCTGAAGTTCAGCTCACTCCTAATCGCGCAAAATTGGCGCAACATGGGGTCTCACTGAACACAGTCACGGGGGTCATTAACGCTTTGGTCGGTGGCGCCATTTTAAATCACGAGACCGAGTACACTAAAAATGGTCATCGCTACGAGATTGAGCTTCGCCTGCTTGCGGACCAGCGTGAAAAAGTTCCAGCCCTGGATCGAATCAAGGTTCGCAACAATCGCGGTGAGACAGTCGCGATCTCGGAATTGGTCGACATGCAAATCAAACCTAGCCTGATGTTGATCTCGCGTTTGAACCGCTCTCGTGCGATCACCATCTATGCGAATCCCGCCCCCGGTGTCTCTCAGAATCAAGCCCTTCAGGGAGTTGAGAAGCTTGCTAAAACTTTGCTCCCTCCCGGTTACTTGTTAAAAATGACGGGAAGTTCCGAAAGTTTTAAAGAGTCGTTTAAAAGTCTCCTTTTTGCGATGCTTTTGGGCTTCGTCGTTTCGTACATGGTTTTGGCGTCACAGTTTAATAGTTTCATTCATCCCGTGACGGTGTTGATGGCATTGCCGTTTAGTTTTTCGGGGGCTTTCATCGGACTTTTGGTTTTTCATCAGTCAATCAACATGTTTAGTATCATTGGATTCATTTTGCTGATGGGGATCGTGAAGAAGAACTCGATTCTCCTCGTGGATTTTACCAACCAGGTGCGAGACGAGGGTTTGGATGTGAGGGAGGCTCTGCTCAAGGCTTGTCCCGTGCGGCTACGACCGATTTTGATGACTTCTATTGCGACGGTCGTAGGGGCGCTGCCCGAGGCTCTTTCGATTGGGCCTGGTTCTGAGACGACTGTTCCGATGGCGGTGGCAATCATTGGCGGCGTGATTGCTTCGACGATCTTGACTCTGTTTGCTGTGCCTGTGGTCTACAGTCTGTTTGCTCGATTTGAACGTTCTCGCAATATTCACGTTCCGAAAAAGACCGTCCCTCAGCAGCTGAACCACGCTCCTATATGAGCGGACTTCAGGTCGCCAGATTTGCCGGCATCTTATTTTTGCTTTTCGCGTACACGTTATACAAAGCTGGACAGCTTTGGCCGACCCGTCGGTCACGTGCACATTGGGTCGCCACTCTTGTTTTTATTTTGATGGTGGGTTGGCAGATTCTTTATCGTTCGAAGCCCGGTGTTTTTTCGACTCTGGGTTTTCAGTCGTTGGCTTGGGTTGGATCAATCACACTGGGTTTATGGGCAGTTTTCGTGATTTTGTCTTTGCCCTTCGATATCGTGTCTGGAGTTTTGTTTTTAGGGAGATTGTTTTTTTCTCCCAGTTCCGACAAAAACGCCGCTCAAGCGGAGCGTCGCCAGTTTGTCACAAGAAGCTTGCAACTCGGTATCCTCGGAGTTTCGAGTGGGACCGGTACTTTAGGGCTAGTTGAGGTGCTCGTGGGGCCGCGAGTGAAAAAAGTGAGTATCCCAATTTCGAATCTGCCCTCTGAGCTTCAGGGATTTAAGATCGCTCAGATCAGTGATCTTCATGCGGGTGCCACTATTCGTGAGAGTTATGTGCAAGATATCGTCGCAAAAATCGCCGCTCTCAGTCCGGACCTGATCGTAGTGACGGGGGATATTGCTGACGGTGTGCCAGAAGTGATGGGGCACCTTCTGACGCCACTCGAGAGTTTGACGGCAAAATATGGCAAATTTTATATCACCGGGAATCACGAGTACTATTGGGATGCCGACGGCTGGATTCGAAAAATGCAGGGACTTGGATTCAGACCTCTTTTGAATGAGAATCAGATGATCCGTGTCACTCAGAGCGCCCAGATTCTTCTTGCGGGAGTCACCGATCCCGCAGGAGAGCAGCTGGGGTTGGCGCACGCTGCAGATTTAAAAAAAGCGGCTGAATCCCACGAACCGACTCACGTCAAAGTCTTGCTTGCTCATCGTCCGGAGGCTTATTTGGAAGCCGAAAAAGTGGGGTTTGATCTCCAGCTTTCCGGCCATACTCACGCGGGCCAGTTTTTCCCGTTTAATATCTTTATGCCCTTAGCGCACAAGTATTATCGAGGGCTCAATCGTCACGGGCGAATGTGGCTCTACGTGAATCCCGGGACCGGATACTGGGGGCCGCCCAATCGATTTTCGGTTCCGGCGGAGATTACGCTTCTGACGTTGATGCGTCTGGCGTGAGAGTGGGCGTGCGCTTCACTTCTAAAGTGAGCTGTTCGCCTTTGAACATCGCTCCCGGTAGTTTGACCTCTTTTCGAGTGCGGCTGCCTGGAGTGATGCGACCGATCTTGGACTCAAACGGGCATGGCCCTTCTTTTAAGTCGATGTGAAGTTCAGCGTAGGAGGCTCGGACTTCGGGCCAGTCTCGATCGAAATAGGCGGAGACCCGAATCGTTGGAGAGGGGGACGTTTGGAGGTATTGAAACGTTTCGTCCTTTACTTCAACAATGAGGTCAGACTCGCTTGAAACGCCTAGCTTTGTTCGGAGGGTGATTAAGGGCATGGAGGGTAACTAGGCCACACAGAGGGGTACTGTCAATCGGTAATTTGAAGTTGAAGGCGATCCTTCAAATTGAGTACACGCTCTAAAATCTTCGTGTACAATCAGGCTATCGTTCTAGGCGCTTAAGTTCAATAGCGGCTCGCGCCGAATGATAACAAAGACGATAACAACACTAAGGGAAACTTATGAAAGAAATCCACGCCTATTTGACCTTCGACGGTAACGCCAACAAAGCCATGAGGTTTTATGCAAAGTGCTTCAAAGCCAAATTGCAGCTCATGACATTTGGAGAAGCTGGAGTTCCGTGTTCAAAGGCCGCTCAAAAAAGAATTATGCATGCAAGAATTTCGAAAGGTTCTGCCGTGCTCATGGCTTCAGACACGATGCCGGGTTCGAAGATCAAGAAGGGGGATAACTTTTCTGTGAGTGTTGCGTGCGCGAGTGTTTCGGAGATTGAGAAACTTTTCAAGGCTTTGAGCCACAAAGCAAAAATAACGATGCCGCTCGAAGAGACATTTTGGGCAAAACGGTTTGGCATGCTCACTGATCAGTTTGGAATTCAGTGGATGTTTAATTTAGATAAGTAGGCGATGACATATAAGCTTCGAATCAATACGGCCAGGCAGATCGCGGAGCTTTGTGAGCCTGATCAACTTGCTGAAAATGAAACGGTTCTTCGGATTTATCAAGTTTCGACTGCTGCGAACGGATTAGGATGCCGCGAGGGGAGTTTTTGTACTCCGAGCGGGAAACTTCGCGTTGCCCAAAAACTAGGAGAGGATCTCCCTATCGGAGCCGTGCTTCGCGGCCGCGTTCCGACGGGAGAGGTTTGGAGCCTGGAGGCATCGAATCCGTTAGCGACTTCACAGGAAGACCTTATTCTCACTCGAGTTTTGTGGCTTGAAGGGGTGGAGGGCGAGAATTCAAATACACTTCAAAGATTCATTTATCTTCACGGAACGAACCATGAGAGTCTTTTAGGACAATCTGTTTCTCATGGCTGTATCCGTTTTAGCAACCATGACATCGTCGAAGTTTTTGAGATGTTGCCCGTCGGCGCCGAAGTGGAAGTCAAATGATCGAACCCAAGGCTCATCATACTGTTAGGACTGGGATCACTCGGTCATTGCGGCATCCTAATTATCGACTTTTTTTTAGTGGCCAAAGCGTATCACTGATTGGGACTTGGCTGAGTCGAGTAGCGACGAGTTGGCTTGTCTTTAGGCTCACTCATTCCGCATTCATGTTGGGATTGGTGAGCTTTGCGGGACTGATCCCTACTTTTTTTCTCGCGCCTGTGGCGGGCGTACTGGTGGATCGGTGGAACAAGCATCGCGTTCTCATTACAACTCAAGTTCTTGCGGCCATTCAGTCGGCAGTGTTCGCGGCGTTGACCTTATCTGGAAAAATTACGGTCCTCGAGATCGTCGTGCTCAGTGTTTTTCAAGGGCTGATCAACGCGTTTGATATGCCCGTTCGCCAGTCGTTCGTGGTGGAGATGATCGAGGATCGGAGTGATCTCCCAAACGCGATCGCGCTTAATTCTTCAATGGTGACTTTTGCTCGATTGGCGGGGCCTTCTTTTGCCGGGATTCTGATTGCGGCTGTAGGAGAAGGAGGGTGTTTTGCAATCGATGCGGTCAGTTACCTTGCCGTCATTGCCACACTGATGATGATGAAGATTCGCCCTCAGTCCTCATCTAGCGCGAAGCCTGTTGTGCAAAAGCGCATCCTGCTGGATTTGAAGGAGGGCTTTCAATATGCTCGTAATTCGAGAGTGATTGTTTCTGTGCTAGGGCTGTTGGCGCTCGTGAGTTTTATGGGGATGCCCTACATGACTCTTCTGCCGATGATTGCTAGCGAGCGGCTCGCAGGAGATGCTCGCGTTCTGGGATATTTGACGGCGGCGTCGGGACTGGGTGCTTTGTTGGGAGCCTTGTTTCTTGCGTCTCGAAAGTCCGCACTTGGCCTGGGGCGAATCGCTGCGTTTGCAGCTTTTACGTTTGGTGTCGGATTGATTTTCGTGGGTGTATCTCACAGTTTATGGTTCTCGCTTCCCATGATGCTCGTATCCGGAATGGGGATGATGGTACAAACGGCGTCCAGCAATACGATTTTGCAGACCATTGTCGAAGAGGACAAGCGTGGACGAATTATGAGTCTGTTTTTGATGGCTTATGCGGGGATGGCTCCATTTGGCAGTCTTTTTGGCGGGTTTTTGGCAGATCGGGTTGGTGCTTCTGTCACGCTCGAGTGGGGTGGGGCCGTTTGTTGTCTCGGGGCGCTCGTATTTTTTCGGGGGCTCCCCAAGTTTAAGCAGAGTTAAGGTTTAACTGAGTTTCTGTTTTTTGAGCCAAACGGTTAAACTCGCCACCCATGTTTCGAGGCTGCGTCGTTCTCGAAGCCACCATATGCCAAAGGATTCGGATGGGATTTTTGGAAACCCCTTCCCGCGAAGTTCGATCAGGACGCCGCTGCTGAGTTCAGCGCGTACCGTGTAAGTAGGGACTAATGCCCATCCATTGCCAGCAACGCATGCTGCTCGAGCGGCGGCAATATCGTGAAAAAGTGCGGCTGGGGTCAATGCGTCCGCTTCGAGCTGTAACAATCTCGCACTCGAGAGTCTTGATTGAATTTGAAGGTGTGGGGCCTTTAGAAGAGCCGAAAATTTTTGTGTCGGCCAGTGTTTTAAAAAACTAGGAGCAGCGACAAGAGTAAACGACTCTTGAGTGAGTCTTTGGAACTTGACCGCGGGATCTCGAGGCGCTCCGCAGTCAAAGCCGATGTCCGCCTCGCCTTTGAGAAGCATCTGTTCAATGCCAGCAGGGGATGTCAGGATCTCGATCATCACATTCTCGCCGATGGTCTGAAGTTCGTTGAGACCTGGAGCAAGAATTCTCGCACCAAACTCTCGGGTGGTAACGATGCGAAGGTGGGTCCTGCTTTTGAGTAAAAGCTCCTGAGTGAGGATCGAATCCCGAGCCCAGGTTGTGAATTGCTTGCCGAGAGTTGAGACTTGCCATCTGCCTTCAATCTTCTCCACGAGCGGGGCGACCTCGGCGATTCTCGCAATTTGTCTCGAAATAACTGAAATATCTCGCCGCAATACTTTTGCAACGTCGCGCAGAGACTCTTTCGTTTCGAGAAGAAGCAAGAGTCGACAATCGGATGAAGAGACAGGAAAATCCATGAACATCACGCTTAGATATTAGAGATATGCAAAAAATGCAATACCAATGAGTTAAATTTGCACTTTATGCACAAGATTGAGGAGGGCATGATCCAACTCAAGAAAGAGGAAAATACTTATGTTTCGATCTACAGTGATTGGATTTACGATGGGTTTAATGGTTTCGGCTTCGGTGTGGGCGCAGCCCCTGGTAAACGGGGGATACGCTGCCCACGAATGGGGCACATTCACTTCCCTTCAAGACTCGAGCGGTGTTACAGCGGAGGGGATGTTTCACGAAGACGAGGCTCTTCCGGAGTTTGTTCACGGACGTCGCAATTCGTTAATTCAGAGTTTTTCGACAGCGGGGGCTTTCGGTCTACTTCCAGATTCGATGCCGGATCACTGTCATAATAAAAACTGTGACTTCGCGGTAGTCGCAGGGACGGCGATGACTGTGACCCAAAAAATGGAAACTCCGGTGATTTATTTCTATTCGCAGACACCACAAAACGTCAAAGTGGATGTCGACTTTCCGGGAGGGATCATTACCCAGTATTATCCGAACGTGACTGATTTTACGCCGCCTTTAGGGAAAGTGGATACCATCGCAAACGGACACATTCATTGGGATGTTCGCGTCTCGACCGATCGACTACCGGTTCCGGAGGTTCCGACAACGAGTATATGGGCACCCTCCCGAGAGGTGAATGCGAACGACCTCTCAGTCGGAGGCGAAAACGAAAAGCTACTTTTCTACCGAGGCTTAGGACACTTCGACACACCCTTGCGAGTGACCGATAACGTCGGAAGCGCAATCCGGATTCAAAATCTTTCGGATCAGATTGTGCCCAGTGCTTTTCTTTTGAATGTGACCCCCACGGGAGCGGAGATTCGAGCATTGGGTGCAGTCCCCGCGCATGGAGAGTTAGAGGTTTCAGACCGGTCTTTGTTTAAGAGTGATCTAAAATCTTTGGATAGCTATTTGGCTCAAGCGACGAGCCTAGTATCAAACTCATTGGTGCTGTCGGGGTTGTTTTCGGATGAGGCGCTGGCGATGGTACACACTTGGCAAAAAAGTTATTTCACTACGCCTGGTTTGCGGGTGCTGTATGTGCTTCCAAGAGAATGGACGGACCGATTATTGCCACTCTCCCTCACTCCTGAGCCTCGAGAATTGGTGAGGACGTTAGTTGGGCGAGTAGAAATACTTACACAAAAGGAAGAGCAGGGCTTGCTCAATGACTTAAAGCAGAGTTTTATGAATCACACGTCTTGTGATAGTCGGATTGCGGCACTTGGGAGATTTGCCGAATCAAAACTTCGCCGTGTTGTCTTGCTTGCAAAGCAATCCGGGGCCGGAGTAGGTTTTGTCCACTACTTAGAGGCTCTTATTCAACAAGAATCAGTGCGATAGGGGCGCTGTCTATTGAACTTAAAAGGCCGGTAGCGGAGTATGATGAATCCCGGCGGCAATCAGCTTCCACGCATAGTCGGGCGCAATAGCTTCAGGATCACTTAGACCCAGAACGTTTAAGATGGCGAGATTTGCAGTGGGATGTAGGCCCGCGACAATGACTAACCCCTCGCCTGAGTTAATCTGAGTGATGGCAGGAGTTCCGTCCGGATATTTTGCGAGGACGCCGCCGGGAATATCGGGAGTGATGGGGCCTCCATACCAGAGCAGGTCGCGGTGAGTACCGTCTGGGAAGGAGGCCTTTGCAATAGCGAATTCTCGCCCTTCTTTGTAGAGATAATTTTGTTGTTGAATGGGTCCCGCGACGACGCCGATACCATAGAACACATCTTCTCCGGGCTGGGGCGCCGGTGAAATCGCAAGCCAAGCCCCCGCACAAAACCCCAGGTAGTCAACGCCTCGTTTTTGGACAGCTTCACGTAATTTGGCGTGAGTATCGGCAGTCAAACTTTTGGTGATCGTAGGTGCATCACCGCCGGGGAAAATCATCAACGCGTATTTTGAGAGTTCATCCAGGGGCATTGAGTCCAACATCGGTGATGTGACTTCCTGATAAGTAACCCGTCGGTCAAAGAGGATCCGCTCTAAAGACTCTGTCTCCGAACTCCAACTCCCGGTGCCTCCATAGATCAGTACATCGGTGCGTTCAACCCCTGGGAAAGAAGATGGCGCGGGCGCAGGGGTATCGCTGCCTATGGGTGAAGAGCCGTGAGATTGATAGTTCGGTCCGGATCCTGATGTCGGTCCAGAATAGTCCGAGTCAGTCGGAGCAGCACAGGATGATAGGAGGGAGAAGATCAAAAAAGCGATGATGAAAAATAAATGTTTGATCAGAGTTCGACTCCTTCAGGGATTAGAACTGTTTTGTAACCGAAGCACTTGTCCAAAGTTCTTGATTGGGATCAACGCTGGGGTCGTAGGACCATTGTCGGTTTAAGCTCAGAGAGAAAACGCAGTCTAAGGCGTGAAGACTCGTCCCTACCTGTGCGGTGGCGTGACTCCAGCCCGGTGTCACCCCAAATGCTCCGTCGTTATAATTGATACTGCCACTCGCGCCCAGATAGTGGGCCTTAGCGCCCGGAATGAACGGGCGAATTGCGTAAGAATACTGAAGGAGGAGTTCATGACGAGTGCCTCCCTCGAATCGATCCGGCCGATTTTGAGCCCAATAGAGATTGTAGTACGCATTGTAGGACGGGATTAAGAACGAATCTCCGATCGGGATAAGATGGGGTGCCGTGATGCCGGCTGCTATTTTGTTGCCACGCATCCGTTGCGGCGCTATTGCATCGTAATCCGCGACGTTAGAGTTTGGAAATGTCCAATAGTCAAACGAGCCGTGCAAGTTAATCGCGTACTGTTTTTTTAAAAAAAAATCATGTCCATATTGAGCAATAAAGTCGTATTCGTCGTACTGCTGATTATTCCGATTGAGTTGAATTGCGGACCAAAAGATCGTGGAGAAACCCGTTGAAAAGAGATCGACTCCAACGGAGGGTTGCCAAACTGGGTTGTTTCCTCCGATGTTAAAACCATCGGTCATGTATTTGGATGCGAAGGTGACTTCACCTGTGACATTCAAGAATTGGCCTTGAGTGATTTCAAGTGACATGGCGGTGTTGCTATTTAGAAACACTCCGAGCGCGGAGGTAAAAAATAGAGTCGCCCTTCTCATGCCACTTTTTCCTCAGTCTTCTTTGAACCTTGGACTATCAGCTTTTTTGGAGCCCAGCTGAGACTGACACGAGGCGTGCGACCGAGTTGAGCCAACCAAAAAGTAATCACGTAAGGTAGACTCAAGGTCGGGAGCCCCTGCGAGTCCAAATAGTGTTCTGATGCAATCGTCAAAAACGAGGAAAACATGCAAAATCCAAAGATCGTTTGCCAACTGAAGTTCTCCGGAAAAGACGCAAGGCCCAATCCGATCAGTCCAGCGCTATAGCTAAAATATCCATGCTCCCAAATTGCCGAATCTGCCGATAATGCGTAAGACACAAGAGTCGCTAGCAAAGTACCAGATAAGAAGTAAAACCCGCGTCTTGGGCTAAAGAGAGTGATTAATGCAAATATTGCGAATCCAAAGTTCATGTTTGAGACGAATAGAACTCGGCTCATACTGAGACAAACGGCTTGGAATATTCTACTCGCAATCTCACCTTCGAGGTGAGAACTCGCTAGATGGTGGATTGAATTTGGCCAAGCTGAGGAGGGATTCAATTCCATTCCAGGGCCGTGTCCGCAAAGGCAGATCAGCCACACGACGAGAATGTAGGGGATAATGAGAGGGCTCATTCTCCAGTGCTGAAGTACTTCAAACGTGGCTTTGACGACCAAGGGCATCAAGGCAGCGCCTAGTAAAAAACTAAAGAGGAATACAGGGGACTCCTGGAAAAAACTCGCCATTGCGATCCCGAAAAAAAATCCGTTGATCGTGATCACGCCGCTATCCTTTAAGATCACTTGAGTGCTGGATCTTAAAGTATAGGCATAAGCAATTAAAGAACCGAGCAGTCCATAGATAAAAAGGTGATAGTCAAAGTACATCAATAATAGCAGGAATATCGCACCAAAATAGGCATTGTTTAAAAAAAATGACTGACCAATATTTTTTAAAAAAAGTTTGACGTGATTTTTTAAATTTTCTGATGCTAAAGCCATTGTCGACGCCGATGAATAACTCATAGTTCGATCCATTCTCCACAGCTCATGGTTTTCCCGCCCCAACGCAACAGACGCGGACACTCCGTTCGCAATGCAAGTAATGCTCCGAATCCGATTCGGGGTTGAGGTAGGTACCAGTTTCCCCAGGTCGAGTCGTAAACTTTGGCCTCACCGTCGGGTCCTTCTAAGACACATAACTCGTGATAGACGATTTCGCTGCCGATCCAAGGGAAGGTCTCACGATCGCTCTTTTGTTTTTTGTCCGAACTCCCCACTTTCCAAAGATCTCTCCAGTGGCGTGTGCACGTTTCGTTATAACTCAGGAGAGCTTGGGCGGGATGCGCTTGGAGTCCAGAGGCCTTAAAAACTTCGCGCGCGAGTGCAGCAAATACGCCGCAATCGACGACGTCTTCTCGAACCAATTGACACCATGAGATCGGCCATTCTGTGGGCCCCCATGTAAAAAGATCCGAAAGCCAAGTAGGCGCTTTGATATTGAACTGGGAAGGGGCTCCGATCTCCATTGAGCGCGCATAGGCGAGGAACCAAAGTCTTGCTTCTTCGCAACAACTCGCCTCGTGATGAAGAATGGAAGAGGAGGGATGCTCAATCCAGCGATGAAAGTGTTCCTCCTTTTCGACCAAATCCTGAACAAGCGCGTACCGACCGGGTTTGATGTCCTTATTAACCGCGTCCGAAAACATAGCTCATGCTCCTTTCGTATCCACCAGCGTCACCGAAGACGACAAAGTCCCCGACGTCGACCGAATCTGGAAAATCTAGGCCATTACTCAGAATGTCGTCTTCCATGCAAATTCTTCCAAGCACACGAACGTGACCTTTTTTGAGGAGTTCGAGTCTTTGATTCTCTCTCTTGTCTTTTTTGCAAAAGAATATTCGATGTGAGTAAGCCTGAGCCAGAGGCAGCTCTGCGACGCATGCATCGACAACAATCTCGAGAAGTTCACCATCGGGACGGCGTCTCACGTCGAGAACGCGCGATACCAATATCTCTCCGTCTTGAGTAAGCGAGCGTCCCGGTTCGAAATAGATTGCCTCGACGTGAGCGAGTTCGCTCGATACCATGGACTGGATATTCTTTAGATCTAAGGACTGAAGGTCAGAGGGGAAGAACCCTCCTCCCAGGTCAATGCGTTTTACAGGCGCATTTGTCAGTTTTTCGAAGGTCTGACACCAGATAAAAAGGGATTCAAGAGCTTGCGACCATCTCTCGACCCCGATCGACCAGCTCGGCATGTGAAAGTGGAAACCCAAGTCAGCTTTGCCTTTGAGTTTTTTGACCCCATCGACAATTCTTTTGAAGTTATCAAATTCACTCAGCGGGTTTCCAAATCTAGAGTTCAGTTTAGGCAGACGAACTCGAAAACCGATGCATTTCGAAAATCCAGAAATTTGGATGACTCTTTCGAACTCATCCATCGAATCACAAAAAAGCATGTGAAGGCCGAGGACCGGAGGGGTCGTAATAGGCCAGAATTTGCCAGGCCCATTCAGGATCACCTCACTGGGAAGGTAGCCAAACCCGAGAGCCCTTCGAATTTCTTTTTGGCTAATGCATTCTGCATAAAATCCCGCCTGTTTCGCCTTCCGCAAATAGTCATCCGTGGGGCTTGTTTTGAGGCTGTACCCTATTCTGACTTCGGGGGAGCGCAGGCGGCATTCACGAAGTTTTGCTTCAAGACCCGAGAATTTGGACTGGGTCCATTCTTCTAGATGGATCCGCGTAGGCGTTTCTCCCATAAAAGAACGGGTGATTTTCTCTATTTCTGCGATAAGCGGCGTCGGCACTGCTTCGGGTTCGAATAAGAGAGGAGACTCTTCGTCGTCATCTTCATCGTTCTTGATACCTGTTGCGGAGCGAAGACGAGGTAATGAGCCTGGAGCCGGTCCGCCCTTTCCCTTTTTTCCGTCAGAGGACCACACCATGGAGTTCGGATCAGGCGGGAGAGGGATGCCTACGGATTCTTGAGCGGGGATTTCCTGAACAACGCGCGTGAAAAAGTTATATTTTGAGACGGATTCAAGAAGTGGGAGGTCCCAAATCTTCGAGACTAGTTTTGCGGGCAAGTTCGTCCCGGTCAAAGCAGCTCCGAAAATCCAGGCTGGAAACCGCGGGTTGCATTCGATAATCCATTTTTGACCATCAGGGTCTCGAACAAATTCGATTTCTCCGCCACCCGACCATTCTAGCCTGCGGATCACTTCTTTGATTTCTTCAAAGAGTTCAGCTTTTACCGGTGTCACTCTCCCGGCCCAGGTTTTACCTTCTGGCGTGAGTTGGCGTTTTTCGAGGTGAACGGCCGAGAGAAGAACGCCCTGATAAGCCGCGAAGGCGTAGGTCTCCTCGTTTCCCATAATGTGACGCTGAATAAAAAGTCGGGAAGTTTTCCACGTTTTGCTCATCGATTCGCGTGAACGCTCGAACGTGCTCCAGGATTGAATCCTCTTGGCGTCGTGATAGGGGCTTTTTAGCCAGCACTGCCAGGAGTTTCGGCGCAAGAACGAATGAACTTCGGAGTCGGACAGAGTGGCGGATATAAATTCTGGAACGCGAAAATTCATCCCCTCAAATGCCTTAACCGCCGGTTTAGCTGTGAGCTCGAGGGCCGGTCCACCGGGTGCGAGTAAGTTTTTGTGCGGACCTAGTTTTTCGGAGAACCAATAGACCTCCATATCGAGAGCAGAAATCCAAAGGTGATCTTGGTCGAGTAGATCGCGAACTTGTTTACTATGACGTTCGTTATCCATCTGACTCCACTGTGGGAGCAAAAAGACATCGTCGATCGAAGCGTCGTGGAGTCCTGAGCTTCCTTGCCAGTGATCGACGCCAATGAGTGTGAGGTGAGGGAAGGCTCGACGTATGCACCGGGCGATCCCCACCCCCGAGCAAGGGTTTTGTCCTGAGTGCATACCGCTGATATAGATCTTTTGTTTCATGATGTAACTCCGGTGCGCGTTAACTCATTTTAAAACTTCGATCCGAGTATCCGTTCGCATATTGGAAAATATTTTTCGATAAAAACCGACCGTCGCACGGAGTAAATGTGATAAATTATGATTTGTCCTGATGTGACACATGCAAAATGGAGTGAAGCAAGATGCAAAAAACAGTTTTTAAACGGGTGAGTCAGGAGCATTCTATGGGGTGTTCTGTTGCGTGTGTGGCTTCTCGTTGCCGGATTTCGTATCAAGAGGGGCTTGAATTGTTTTCATACCCTCAAAAAGCCTGGACGGTAGGTTACTATTGCAAGGATGTGGTTCGAGCGCTAGATCGATTTGGGCTCAAGTATTCGTTTGGGGCTTTTAGAGAAAATGGTTTTGAAGATATTTTAAAAAAAGAAGGAACGATCGTTTTCGTGGATCCCTGTACAGAATATCCGGCGGGTCACTATTTGGTTCGTTCGCGAAGTGGGTGGATGAATCCTTGGGCGAATTATCCTCAAATGATCCCGGTTGAATCGAAATTCCAGAAATCTCTCCCGGGTCGTGTGGGTTGGGTGATCTACGAAGTTCACTGACGTTTATTGCGTTAGACCGTGCGGCCCCTGTTTTGCAGTCAAAACCAACCCGCGATGTGGGGTATCCTCAAACTTGCCTATAAACTTTTAGTGAATGATCGATCAAAGTTTGCTGCGCTTTTGGTTGGGATTACCTTTGCCGTTTTTTTGATGATCCAGATGACTTCGCTCTTTGCGGGGGTCTTAGATAGATCGGCGTCCACTGTCACCAACATCGGAGCTAAAATCTGGGTCATGGATCCCGCCGTCAACACAGTGGCCAACACGATTGGGATGCCCGACTTTGTGCTGGATGCGGTTCGAAGTATCAAAGGAGTGAAGTTTGCTGTGCCGCTTTACTCGGGCGGAGCACTCGTGAAGTTACGCAGCGGAACGTTCCAATCGGTCACCGTCATCGGACTGGATGACACAAGTCTTTTCGGAAGGCCGCAGCTTCTTCGTGGGAAGATCGATGACATCTACGCCGAGAATGCATTTATCGGAGTACTCGATGCGGATTTTAATAAATTGGAAAAGCCCGATATTGGAACTGAGTTTGAGCTGAACGACCACAAAGGTGTCATCGTCGGGGTTGCGGAGGTCGCAAGCAGTGGATTGTTTGGAGTCCCGACGTTGTATACGACCTACAATCGAGCGATTCAATATATTCCGTCTCCAAGATTCACTATTTCCTACGTTTTGGTCGAACCGAAAAGTATCGCTGACGTCGCATCCATCGAGCGTGAAGTCAAGGCTTTGGGATACCTCGCGCTGACGAAAGAGGAGTTCATTGACCGAATTTCAAATTTTTATAAATACCAAACAGGCCTTGGAACGAACATACTTTTGATGACCTTGATTAGTTTTATCGTAGGTCTGTCGATTTCGGGTCAGACATTTTATACATTCATCCTTGAGAATATTGAAAAATTTGGAGCCCTCAAGGCGATCGGGGCGAAAGGGTCGGAACTTGTTTATATGATTTTGTTTCAGGCAAGTTTCACCGCATTGACCGGTTATGGATTGGGCGTGGGGCTTTGCGTACTCCTCATCACGTTAGCTAAAATCAGAGTTCCGGACTACGCGGCCAAGATCACTTATTTCAACCTCTCTGCGGCGTTTGGAATGGTCGTGATCATTGCAGTGGTTTCGAGTTACGTCGGGATTCGAAGAGTTTTACGAATTGAACCTTTTGACATTTTCCGAGGTTGACGCTGGTGGAACAGGTCGCGATTCATGCGGATCATCTTGTAAAGTGGTTCGGAGAGGGGAACGCTCGAACCCAGGCTGTTAAAGACGTGTCCTTCGATGCGTACTTTGGTGAGTTGCTTTATATCGTGGGTCCAAGTGGGAGTGGAAAAACAACTCTTCTAAGTATGATCTCCGGTATCCTGAAGCCCAACGGCGGTGTTGTTCAAGTGGAAGGGACTGATATCTGGGGGCTGAGCAAAGATGCCGTCGCAGAATTTAGGTTAAAACGAATTGGATTTGTGTTTCAGGATTTTCACCTTTTCCCCCGTTTGACGACTCTCGAGAACGTCGCAATCCCGCTTTTTTTAAAAAAGCGGCCTTGGGATGAGGCTCTGATAGCCGCCGCAAAGTACTTGGATATCGTTGGATTAAAGAACAGGGCGAATCTTCCGCCTGTTAAACTCAGTGGGGGAGAACAGCAGCGAGTTGCAATCGCGCGCGCTATCGTGGGGGAGCCAGATCTTTTGATCTTCGATGAGCCCACGGCATCTTTGGATGGTGAAACAGGAAGGCTCATTCTTAAATTTATCAAAGATAATATTCTCAACGAAAAAAGGTGCATCGTGGTGGTGACACATGACAGCCGAATATTCGAGTTTGCTCACAGAATTTTGAACATGGAAGACGGACGTCTTGCCGGTGTAGAGGAGGGACGGGACCATGAAAAATAAAATCATCTTTATCCTCGCGGGATCGGGCGTCTTGATTGGATTGATCGCGGCTTTTTATTTTGCCCGCCAAAAACCCGCAGAGCCTCCAGTTTTCAGTCCGGCATCTAATCCTTATCCGGCAGGTATTTACGCACAGGGGATCATCGAGAGTTTTCAGTCTAATGGCCAAAATACGAATATGTATCCCGAAGTGGGGGGGACGGTGACGAGGATATTGGTGTCAGAGGGGGAGGATGTAGAGGCGGGGACGCCTTTGCTTCAGTTGGATGACTCAGTTCAAAGAGCCACCACGGAGCAGCTCCGAGCTCAGGCGGACGCGGCATTGACGGTACTTGAGGAACTTAAAGCGCAGCCTCGAAAGGAGACCTTAGCCGTGTCCGTTTCGCAGGTCGATGCTGCGCGAGCTAATTTAAAAAACGTACAAGATCAGCTAAAAAAAATACAAAGCTCCTATCGGATCAATCGAAAGTCGGTCAGTAAAAATGATTTAGACAACGCGGTCAATGCCGTCAAAGTCGCCTCCAAAAATCTCAATGTCGCCAGCCGGCAGTACGAGCTGACGAAGGCTGGCGCTTGGATCTATGATATTCAGAATCAAGAAAAGCAATTCAATGCTCTGATGAAGCAATTCGAATCCGCACGAGCCCTGCTGGAAAAGTATACGTTGCGAGCCCCCGCAGATGGTACTGTGCTTGCGATTGAGACCGCCGTTGGGAGCTATGTCTCTCCTCAAGGGGTCTACGATAGCTACACCCAACAGGCTGACCCGATCCTAGTGATGGGGGGATCCACGCAATCTCTTCAAGTGAGAACCTACGTCGATGAGATATTAGTTCACCGCTTACCGAGTCCTGAAAATATGAACGGAGAGATGTCGGTTCGTGGGACCAGCATTAAGGCTCCTCTGGAGTATGTGCGAATTCAGCCTTATATCTCTCCGAAAATAGAACTATCCGATCAAAGGCAAGAGCGAGTCGATGTTCGCGTTCTGCCCATCATTTTCAAGTTCGAAAAACCTCGTGGCGCGCATATTTATCCAGGAGAACTGGTGGATGTTTACTTGGGCGAGAAGGAGGGGGGCTCGCCTGGGGGGAGGCTTTCGGGACAAGCGCCCAGCAATCCTGGAACAAAAAGTTCGGTGTCTCAAAAATGACCCCTCAAACGATCCTCGATGAGTTCGTCATTTTTATAACGATTGTATCCCTCTCGAGTTGTACAGTGGGTCCCGACTTCGTTCGTCCGGAGGCTCCGAAGACCGAACAATATACGTCTTCAGGAAAAGATCCACTGACCACCCAACCCGCAGGCGGGATTGTTCAGCGATTTGAAACGGGACAAAAAGTTCCGGAAAGCTGGTGGAAACTATTCAACTCCTCCAAACTCGATCCGATCGTCTCAAAGGCCATGGAGAAGAATCAGACCTTGCAAGCGGCGCTTGCAAGTCTTCGGCAAAGTCAGCAAAATGTGATGGCCGGAGAGGGTGTCTTTTATCCCCAAATTGACGCCAATCTCGGAGCAAGTCGTGAGCAATCGAATCTTGCTTCGATTGGAGTTGAGACTCCTACTAATACCTTTAACCTATTCACGCTATCGTCGAGTGTGAGTTATGCTCTCGATATTTTTGGCGGCAATCGTCGCGCCGTAGAGGCGCTACGTGCACAGATGGATGGCAGTCGCTACACGGTTCAGGCGGCATACTTATCTCTGACCGGAAATATTGTGAACACCGTGATCGCAAGCGCTGCGTATGCGGCCGAGATTGCCGCGACTCAAGAAGTGATTCGACTTGAAAATGAACAGGTGTTCCTGACCCGGGCCAATGTTAAAGCTGGCACACAACCGGACTCGATACTTCTCACTCTACAAGCGCAGCTTGCAAACACGGAGGCAACACTTCCTCCTTTGCGGCAAAGACAGAACCAAACTCAGCATCTACTGGCTGTTTTGTCTGGAGAGCTACCCTCTCAGTGGTCATCACCTGCTATCGAACTAGCAGATCTCAAGTTGCCGGAGAGCCTACCTGTATCTCTCCCCTCTGAGTTAGTTCGACAACGCCCCGACATACTCCAATCCGAAGCGCAGCTTCATGTGGCGAGTGCTCAAATCGGAGTAGCGACCGCCGCTCTGTATCCTAGTTTTACTTTGAATGGATCTTTGGGTTTGAGCAGCGGATCGGTTGGCGATCTCATCAGTTCAAACAGTAGTTTTTGGAGTTTCGGTGCGGGCATTTCTGCCCCATTATTTCAAGGAGGGACGTTGCAGTCCCGTAAGCAAGCTGCTGTAGAGGCATTTCAAGTGGCACTTGCGGTTTATCGACAAACGGTTTTGACGGGCTTTCAACAAGTGGCAGACGCGCTGCGGGCACTGGAACATGATGCCGAATTGGTTCAGGCGCAGTCAGATGCGTTAACGGCGGCGGAGGAAGCGTTCAAGCTCACAGATGCAAATTATCGGGCGGGAACCGCAAACTATCTTCAGTTGCTAGTTGCCAATACCCAGCTTTTTCAGGCTAAAATCGGGTATTTTCAGGCCGTAGCTGGCCGTTATCAAGATACGGTCGCTCTTTTTGTCGCACTCGGGGGACCTTGGCATACTTCTTTGTGAGTTCGACTCTTGTCTTTCGGTTTTCGTCTTGCAGAGAAAGTTGTTATGAGAAAACAGAACTCCCTCGAGTCGGCCGAAATGCCGCATGTTTCAGTCGAGTATGTCCCTCACTTCGAAGTCGTCAATTGGACTCCACAGACGAGGGTCGCTGTGGGTGCGAGCGGTCTCCTCATTCTTATATTAGGTCAACGCATTCATGGTACGGGACGTCGGATTGCGGCATTCCTAGGCATCAGCCTTGGGCTACGTGCCTTGTTCAATAAAGATCTCACTCAAGTGATCGGAACGATTCTATCGCCTACGATTCGTTTGAACTGTGAGATCCTCGTGGATGCTCCACCTGAAGAAATTAGTTTGTTTTGGACGAAAACTGAGAATTATCCCAAGTTCATGTCCTTCGTCCGAAAGATCGAAACAAACGCATCCGGAAACTTGGTTTGGGAAGTTGGTGGACCGAAACGTGTTCCGATTCGCTGGGAAACGACGGTTTTGTCATGGGCCCCGAGTAACGTCATTGAGTGGAGAAGTGTTCCTGGATCTGCGATTTATAATTCGGGACGTGTGACCATTGTCCCTTCCGCGTTCGGAATGTCCAGAGTCCGCGTCGAACTCGCCTACGCTCTGCGAGCCGGTGGATTAGGGTACGCCTTGGTTCGTGCCTTCGGATTCGATCCGAGAGCGCATATCAATTCCGATTTAAGAAAAATGAAGGCTCTTATCGAAGGCAGATGGATGATGAGTCAGGATTTTGAACTTCCCATATCTGTTTAAGTTTTTGAAAAAAGAAGATGTAATCCAAATGATTAGATTAGGCTTGCTTCAGAGCAGTGCCGCCTAAACTCAGAGTGTTTGCTTCAATGCAAATCGAATTGAACGAGATATGAGTTTTTTTGCCTGTCTTATGTGATTTTGTTCGATTTGACTGATTTTCGTGTTTGATCCAACCAGCTTGGCCAGTACCTCCATATCATGTGCCCGACCGAGATGAGTTTGGAGCTTTTTAAGGGGAGCAGCGGGCTTCCCAACGGCTTCAAGGACGTATCGTGTTTTTTTGATCATGGTACGAAAAATATGAATTTGACTCTTGCTCTGGATGGACGTCCGTCGCCAGTTCGTCAATTGCTTGTGAAGGTGGGACAAGGGAGGAGAAGATAGTAAATGCTCGTCGAGTTTAATGCCGTTTACGGATTTAGAGAGTTTTTTTAAAGTTTGTTTTGTTCTTTTTTGATGAAGGTACCGCGCGAGTCGTTTGCCATATTTGCTTCTGGTTCTTTTTAAAGCGTGGTCGTTCAGTTTCAGGTTTTTTGCGTCGCTGATCGCAACGTCCAATTCGCGACACCGACCCAGGTGTTTTCCAAGAACTTTAAGATTATTCAGCGTCTTTTTAGAGGGTTTGTGGACATCGGACCGGACGAAAGTCACTACCGATTGGATACGACGAATAGTGATTCGAAGGGAGTGAATTTTATTGTGACCGGGGAACTCTCCCAGTTGATTCATTTGGCGGGAGAGATGTTTTACTAATAGTCCTAAACGAGTCTTATAAAAGTCGGAACGCTTTGGCGTTTGCATACTTTTATACTCACTAAACGCGCCGCCCTCTTCCGCGGAAGGCTTTGGATCGATGCTCCGACGCTAGACGTTGACGAGACGAGGGGGAGGCTGAAGCCCTTTTTATTGTCATTGGTGCTCCGTTTTGATGAGCGATGTGCGGTAGGTCGGACAGCCATCGGACCCTTAAGAAGGGTTCTTCCGTGGAATGTTGATATTCCACGACACCGTGAAAGCTTTTTTCTAATTCTCGTCCAATTCTTCGAGCGAGCTCGGGGAGTGTGACGTAGATTTTAGTGACGCGAGTGCGTTCCTTGGTCCAGAGGATGCGCTGCTGATCGTTGCGAAGACGCGCGATTTGCTCGGTTCGCCGGATTGTGTTTTTCACAGTTTCGGCGGCTTGTTTCCAATGGGTGCCGTGAAGTTCAATCACAGCCTGAGCGAATCGCTGTTGCTGTTGTCTACAGGCGGGGCATTTTAGTTTTTCGCTCTTGAGTGCGATCAGTTTATGAGCCAGTCCGTGGAGCGGGCCTGGGATTTGGGGAAGCCACCGTCCTTGAATGCAAACGGATCCGCAGACGGGACATTTTGGAGTTCCGAAGGCTTTACGTTGCGATCGATTTGGATCTACTCGTTCGGTCTCTTTGAAGGGATGCCTCTGCTTGCGAAGTTCATAAGGTCGAGCCATGTTCAGAGTAACAGCAAAGACTTAGCCAACTCAGTTCATCAAAATAATGCCGTACGTTTCACGGGAGATTTTTCTTGTTCTGTTGCGGAGCAAGCAGATCACTTCATCTTGTGACATCGATTGCTGGCCAAACTGAACGAAACGTCGGGCAAGCCAATCGTAGCGTTTGAGCATCAAGCAGCACCAGACTCCAAAATAGTCAATTCCGTTAAAAACAATTGCTTGTTCCCGTGCATACAGATCTCGGTTTTGGAGGAAGTCCTGAGGCATGAGCGTCCAATGGCGGCTGGACTTGAGGTGGTGCCCAATGTGGTAGCCGTCATTAAAACATCGACGATTGTAGGATGTATTGATGCAAGTGATACTGTTTCGATAGGGATTAGCCGGATCGCTCGAATCAACGAACGCATGCTGTGCCCAATTGCCGGCCATCATTCCGAAGCGTCCGACACAAAATGGAACTACGAAAACAAAAACTGTGGCACGAGTATTCATCATCGCTAAAGTGGAGACCATTAGGTAAAAACTCAATTCACCGATGAGGATTTTGCGTAGTAGTTTAAAGCGTTTTTTATCACGGAAATAGACGACCAGGCGAGCAAAGCCGAAGACGTAAAAATCCCCCAAGTAATGCAAAAAACCCAAGAAGCTATCGCGTTGAAACTCCATCGTCGAACTCAGGTCCTCCGGTAAATTCCCTTCAATATGATGCATACCGATGTGGTGGGAGAAGTAGGTTCCAGGTGTTTGCCCAAAAAAGGGGCTGATCACCCAAGGGATGATGGAGTTCAGCCGGGTAACTTCAGTGCGAAATAGCACACGATGCGATGTATTGTGCAACATCAGAATCACGGGAGCAAAGAAGTGCCCCATGACTAATAGTAAATACAACCCTCCCACCCAGAAGCTAAAATGCGGGGAACAGAATAAATAAACGGCGAAAGGTATTACCGTGAGAGCAACGGACAGGATTAAGCGGACAAAGGGGAGATCGCGCGGATCTACGATCCTCGAAACGGCGATGCGATTGAAATATGACGGAATCAATTGGCTATCATAAGTCGGGTCGGTGATTTGAATTTCCAAGTAGATGCTCCTTTTTGGCGCGTGACGAGTAGCTGGGGCTTAGCAAAAGCCGGGCCTATGTGCCCGCTAATTGCAGTCATTAGGTTTTGAAAATGAATGTACACAGCCGTAGGCAAAAGAGAATTGACCGAGCCTCTGGGGCGACGCTCGTGCTGACGGTGGTCTTGTTTTCACTTTCTTTGATCGAGAAAGGGTTTACCCACGAGTTGCTACTTGAAGCGGGTGTGTTTCTCGTCTCGGTGAAGTTAGTGCTTGCGTCGCATCGGGGACAGATCGATGTCGAGCGACTGAATGAAAAACTCGACCGTCTTCTGGCGAATTCACCTCGAAGGAAGAGGTCGATTCGTTATTCGAATGAGCGGGTCAAAGATCGAGTCATCGAGCGAGGTTCCACTGGACCTTCGAGCAAGTTCGGGTCAGGTGATCGACAAACGCTCGAACCTTCGGCAACACGAAACGTTGCCCCGGATAGACCACGTGAAAGGGGCCGCCGGACCACACCCAATCTTTGAGAACCACTTTGAGATGCCCCGCTTTGACGTCTTCGGAACAGATAAAATGAGGCATCAACGCCAATCCATCTCCGGATCGCGCAAAATCTCGAACCAGGGCCATATCATTGCTGGCGACTCTGCCAGAGATGGGGATCTCCACTTTTGTTTTATGACTTTGAAGCGGCCAAACGTCAAACTCTGTGCTGCCCTGGTCTGCAGTGAATTGAATGCACTCGAATTGAGAAAGATCCGCGGGACGGGTGGGTTCGCCGTATTTTTTTAAAAAGCTCGGGCTAGCGTAGATCTGCATCTCCATGTTCCCGATTTTTTTAGCCATGAGCGAGGAGTCATCCAGTTCACCCATGCGTATTGCGAGATCAAAGCCTTCGCTGATGAGATCCACTACGCGTTGGGTGAGTACGACCTCGACGCGAACTTTGGGATTCGTCTTTAAAAAGTCGCTGACTATTTTTCCAAGGAACTGGTTGCCGAAGTCGGTGGACGCGGTGATTTTCAGCAGACCTTGCGGAACGGACTGAAGGCCTGAAGCGAGGGATTCGGCTTTTTCGATTTCTGCGGCGATAGCGTTACCGTGCTCCAGATAGCTTCGCCCCACATCGGTGATCCTAAGGCTTCGAGTGGTGCGAAGGAGGAGCGGTACACCTAGATCCGCCTCGAGTTCCGCCACGCGACGGCTGACCGTAGAGACCGGCATCCCCAGCTCTCGGGCTGCTTTGCTAAAACTTCCGGCTTGGGCGACTCGAACGAAGACCAAAATATCATTAATATCCATGATTTGATATTATCTCAAAAATGAGAAAAAGTCTTTCATTTTATCCATCTAATGGAATAACGAAATTCAGGCTATCTTTGAGTCAGAACAAGCCAATGAACTTCATCAAGATTGAATAAGGAGAGCTGAATATGTCCACGCAAACCACACAGATCGCAAACTGGGAAATCGACCCCGCACATTCGAGCGCTAGTTTCAGTGTTCGTCACATGATGATCGCAAAAGTGCATGGAGGGTTCACAAAACTTTCCGGAAGCCTGCATTTAGATCGAGCCAATCCATCGAAGAGCACTGTTGAGGCAGTGATTGATGCAAGTAGCGTCGACACACGGGAAGCAAAGCGCGATGAGCATCTTCGGAGCGCAGATTTTTTTGACGTGCAGAAGTTTCCATCGATTACTTTCAAGTCCAAGAGTTTTCGTCAAGACGGTGGTGATCTTCAAATCGCGGGGGACCTCACTTTGCATGGCGTGACTCGTGAAGTGATTCTTGCGGTTGAAGGTCTGGATTCGGAGATGAAAGATCCATGGGGTAACACTAAGATCGGTGCTTCGGCTTCGACGAAGATCAAGCGTAAGGATTTTGGCTTGAACTGGAACGCGGCGCTCGAGACTGGGGGTGTACTCGTAGGGGATGACGTGACGATCACTCTTGATGTACAGTTTGCAAAGAAGGGCTAGGTGCTTATGGGAACGATCGCAAAACTGCCGACTTATTTTATTTCACACGGTGGCGGACCTTGGCCTTGGATTCGGGACTCTTTTCGAGACTCGTTCACAGTGCTCGAAGCATCTCTCAAGGACATGGTCGTTCAATTGGGTCGGAAACCCAGGGCAGTTTTGGTGATCTCCGGACATTGGGAGGAGCAGGAGTTTACAGTGATGTCGAATTCCGCTCCTCCGATGATTTATGATTATGGAGGGTTTCCCGAGTACTTGTACCACATTCAGTATTCTGCCCCCGGTTCTCCCGCGCTTGCGCGAAGAGTAGAGGAGTTGCTCGGGGGGGCCCAGATTGCCGCTCGTTCTGATTCGAATCGTGGATTTGATCACGGGACCTATGCGCCGCTTGCCGTGATGTATCCTGAGGCGGATGTGCCCGTCGTGCAGTTATCGCTAAGGGCGGACTATGATCCTGATGTTCACATCAAGCTGGGGCGTGCTCTCGCACCACTTCGTGAAGAAGGCGTTCTGATCGTGGGGAGTGGTCTCAGTTACCACAACTTGCGGCGATTTGATAAGCAAGCCGCGCAGCCTTCGCGGGATTTCGATTCGTGGCTGCAAGAAACGTTAGTGAAATCTTCGCCAGATCTTCGGACGCGGCGATTGATTGACTGGGAGAATGCGCCGTCCGCGCGCTTCGCGCATCCACAAGAAGACCATCTCTTGCCGCTGATGGTTGCCGTGGGCGCTGCAGAGAGTGAGCCGGGGCGATGTGTGTATCACGAAACAGAGTTTATGGGGGGCGTGACCACCTCGAGTTTTAGATTCGGGTGATTGTCTTATTTGAGAAACACTTTTCGAATCAAGAATAGACCTTTTTGTAGATTTTTTCGGTCTTTATCCGATAAAACGGAGAGTTTTTCTTTCAGCATTCTTCTCGTCGCTTGCTGGATACTGTCGTATTTCTTTTTTCCCTTTGCAGTGAGTAGGAGTTTCACCTCTCGACGATCCTCGATCGTTGGCTGCCTCTTTACATATCCGTGCTTCACTAATACGTCGATGGTTCTGCACATGGATGCCGCACTGATCCCCATCCATTCGGAAAGTTGTTTGTTCGTATGTCCATCGATATCGAGCCGAGTGAGAATGCGGAACTGAGCGATTGTGAGTTCTGGTTGAGCCAGCCACCTCATTTCGTTTCGGATTGCTCGATTGGTGGGGGGCAAGACGTCCATGATTTCTGAGCTAAGGTCGAATGAGGGCATGACTTAATTATATTCGTTAATAGTTAGGTATATCAATTAAATTATAATTTAACTTGAGCATCCGACCCAATGGTCATTAGACTATGAGGATAGGAAAATTATATCGACATGACTCTTTCTGATATTTCGATCAAAAAACCGGTGTTCGCCTGGATGTTGATGGCGGGACTCCTTGTTTTCGGAACTATTTCATACTTCATGATGGGGATCAGTCAGCTACCGGACGTCGATTTTCCGGTCGTTACGATCACCGTCACGTGGGGAGGCGCTTCCCCTGACGTCATGGAGACCGCTGTTGCAGACGTGATTGAAGATGCTGTGATGAGCGTCGACGGCATTCAGCTTGTTCAGTCCACTTCTCAGCAAGGGCAGACGCAGATTACGATCCAGTTTGGCTTGAACCAGGACATCAACGTCGCTCTTCAACAAGTGCAATCAAAAATTTCTGGCGCGCAGAAAAACCTCCCGCAAACGATCGATCCCCCCACAATCACAAAAACCAATCCGAATGATCAATCCATTATCACGGCGGCAGTTTATAGCGATCAATCGAGCTTGCGTGATCTGGCACTTTTCGTGCGGGATCACCTAAAGGATAATCTCACTACGATCAGCGGCGTCGGAGATGTGGGCGAAGGAGGATACGTCGACCCCCAAATGAGGATCTGGCTGAATCCGGATAAAATGCGAAGGAGTCAAATCGCTTCACAAGACATTATCGACGCTATCAACAATGAACATCAGCTTTCACCCACAGGCTATCAAGACAAGGCAAGGACAGAGACCTACGTTCGCGTTCACTCCGAGTTTGTCAACGCACGAGAATGTAATAACCTGGTCATTCCCTCGCGAGCAGGCACTCCGATCTATTCAAGAATGTTAATTGGCGATGTCGCCCGTTGTGAAGAGGGTACGGATGAGCTTCGCCGAATCTCACGCTACAACGGTGTTCAGCCCACAATAGGTCTCGGCATTATTAAACAACACGGAACGAATGCGGTCGCCATCGGCGAGGCCGTGAAGAAAAGACTTAAACAGCTCGCTCAAATCCTACCCAAAGGGATGAAGATGGGGATCGTCACGGACACGACGAAGTTTATTAAAGACTCGATCGATGAACTGACCTTCAGCTTAATGATGGCGGTTCTTCTGACTTCGGTTGTTTGTTACTTGTTTCTTGGAACGTTGAGCTCGGCATTTAATGTCCTACTTGCCATCCCCGTTTCACTGATTGGTTCGTTTATTGTCCTTCATGCTTTGGGATTCACGATCAATACCTTCACGCTCATGGGACTGTCACTTTCGATCGGGATCGTGGTGGATGACGCAATCATGGTGCTCGAAAACATCACTCGACACGCCGAGATGGGTAAAGACAGTGTTTATGCGGCGATTGTCGGCGCACGCGAGATCACTGGCGCGGCCGTGGCGGCCTCGCTGGCTATTTTAGCGATCTTTCTTCCTGTCGTGTTCATGGACGGCATCGTTGGAAAGTTTTTTTTCCAGTTCGGTGTCACTATGTCCGTGGCCGTTATGATTTCACTTCTTGAAGCTCTCACTCTGGCTCCGATGCGCTGTTCGCAGTTTTTAAAAGTCGGGGGAGGGAACTTTGTTACCAAAGCCGTGAGTCGTTGGATGGACCGCTTGGCCGCCTCGTATAAACGTGCCTTGAGCGGCTGTCTGAACTGGCGCTGGACGACGATCGGAGTTTCGACTGTACTTTTTGTTCTTTCACTTTTTACGATCGGAGGACTTCGCAAGGAGTTTGTCCCGCCTCAAGATCAAAGTCGGTTCCTTGTTACCCTCTATACGAAAATGGGTTCCTCGATGGCAGTAACGGATGGTGTATTCAGAGAAGCGGAGAAGCTTTACAAAACTCGTCCGGAGATTGAGTCTTTTTATGTCTCTGTCGGTGGTAGCGGCGGTGGTCTCGTAAACCAAGGGACTTCATTTGTCACGATGAAGGATTTGAGTCAGCGCCCGATTGTGGCGCCTTTTACCAAACGCCCTAGTCAGCAAGAGTTTATGCAGTTTTTGCGGGGAGAGCTCGCGAAGCTTCCGGATGTTTCTCGCGCTTCGATTCTGGATCTTTCCTTGACGGGGTTCAGCGCGCAAAAGGGATATCCAATCGAGTTTGTGGTGCAAGGTCCAGACTGGGCTAAACTTGCCGATCTGTCATTGGAGATGCGCAAACGTCTTAAGGACTCCGGCCTCATGGCGGATGTGGACAGTGATTATAATCCTAACATGCCTGAAACTGAGATTTATCCGGATCGTGCGAAAGCGTCTGGGCAGGGTTTGGCTGTGACGACCATTGCGAATGCGGTGTCAGCCATGGTTGGTGGAGTAAAACTTCTCCCTAATAAATACACGGATGCGGCGGGACACCGGGACGATATTCAGATCAAGATGGAGGCGAAAGACAATGAGGGGCCTCCAGATATCAACAAGATCTGGGTTCGAAACATCAAGGGTGAGGTGATCCCGCTTTCGCAAGTAGTAGACATCAAGCCTGGCAACACGTTGCTGACGATCACTCGTTACAACCGAGAGCGTGGGATTAGTGTTTTCGGCAATTTCTCTCCCGGAAAGTCTCAATCGGATGTGATCGATTATATTCAAAAAATGGCTAAAGAAGTTCTGCCGCCCGGCTATCATGTGACTCTTTCGGGAAGCTCGCAGGCGTTCAATGATTCTTTCAAAAGTCTGATTTATGCTTTGATCCTCGGGATTTTTGTCGCGTATATGGTTTTGGCGAGTCAGTTTAACAGTTTTATTCATCCGGCGATTGTGCTGCTTGCCCTTCCTTTTAGTTTGACTGGAGCCTTTGGGGCGATGTGGGTGACGAACACCTCGATGAATATTTACAGTTTGATTGGTATTTTGCTGCTGATGGGGATCGTGAAGAAGAACTCAATTCTTCTTGTAGAGTTCACAAATCACAAACGCCACGACGAAAAGATGGGAGTGACCCAAGCCCTCATCGAAGCTTGTCCAATGCGGCTACGTCCGATTCTGATGACGTCGATAGCAACGGTCGCAAGCGCGATACCTGAAGCGCTCGCTCAGGGGTCAGGATCCGAAGTCATGCACCCGATGGCTGTCTCAGTCATTGGAGGCGTTACGGTCTCGACGTTTCTCACCCTTTTTGTGGTCCCTTGCGCCTATAGCTTAGCCAGTAAGTTCGAGAGCACAGAGCACGCAGAGAGACTCGAAAAGGCAATGGAACTTCTGGGTGAAAAAACGGAGGCTCATACGGCGGAACCTGTTTATGAATAAAACTGCAGTCATCAAAAAGTTGGCGGTTTTTCTAGTGACAATTCCTTCGTTAGCTCAAGCCGCTTCTACTCCATTGCATTGGGATGACTGCTTTCACGCCGCAGTTCAAAAAATGGAGATTATCGCTGATCAAGACGAACTTATTTTGCAGGCGCACGAAAAGCATGTCCAAGCGATCGGAGTGATGCTCCCTCAGGTTTCGGCAATTGGATCAAACTACAATCTCAGTCTTCCGACAACGGCATATTCTAGTGTTCAGAGCACGGTTCAGTTCACTGTGGATCAACCGCTTTTTCGTGGGTTTCGTGACTATGCGGGGCTTCGGCAAACCGGCGATTCGACCGAAGCGGCTAAGCAGACCAAACAACGAGCACTTGTTCAGCTTTATCAGTCAGTGGCTACGGCATTCTTCCAAGTTTTGGCTGCAGAAAGAGATATTGCAAACGTCGACTCTGAGGAAAAGCTTTACCAAAAACAAATCGATCAACTCAATGAATGGCTCAAAATAGGTCGATCTCGGAAAGCCGACGTCATTCAGACTCAATCGCAAAGCGCGCAACTCCTAGCGACGCTTGAAGCATCTCGTGATCAGCTCAATACTGCTCGTGAATCCCTCGCTTATTTGACAGGGCTTGATCAGGAAGTACCGATTGAAGATTCGTTCCCTCCGCATTTCAACGCTAGTCTCGGACCTCTCTCGGATTACCTTAGTTCGATCGAGCATCGGCCTGAGATAGTTGCAGCAAGCTTAAACCAGAACGCTGCAGAAGAGGGTGTTTTGATCGCAAAAGGGGCACATCTCCCTTCGGTTGATTTGGTGGGTGATGTTTATGCATTGCGAACAGGAGTCAGTCCGTACGGGAACGGCTCGGGGAGTTGGGATGTCCTCCTGAGTTTGTCTTTGCCCATTTTTTCAGGCGGTGTGACTCAATCTCAGGTGAGAGCAGCGGTATCCCAGTACCGTGAAAACGAGTTGTTCGTCAGCCAAGATCGCAGGCTTGCTGACCAGGAAATCCGTACTTATTGGAAACGGGTCCACGACGACGAAGCCCAGGTTAAGGCACTCGCGGTCGCAAAGAACTTGGCCTGGGAAAGCTACCAGCAAGAAATGAAAGACTACGGTCAGAGCATGGCCACGAATATAGACGCACTTCAGTCGCTAACCTCGTTTACCACGACCGAGCGTTCTTTGGATCAGGTTAGGTTTCAGAAAAGAATCGATTATCTTTATTTGCAGGCGGCGACGGGAAAGACAAAAGAGATTCCCTATTGAGAATCCAATCGAAGCTAGCGCAGAGGAAGTCGAATACTAAACGTGGTCCCTTCTTCCGTGCTACTTTTGACCGTCGCCGTTCCCGAATGCGCCCGCGCCACTCCTTGAACCAACGTCAATCCCAGTCCCCAGCCTTTAACTCCATGTTCTTCTGCATCCTTTGTGCGAGAAAACGGGCGGAAAAGGTTCGCTTGCTCATCGGGTGAAATCTGCGGACCAAAGTTATGTACCCAAATACTCACTTGATCTTCATCGATACTGAGCCCGAGTGTGATAGGAGTTCCCGAGTAGCCATATTTGACGGCGTTGCTGATGAGATTCTCGAGCGCTCGAAGAAGTTCAGCATGGCTTCCACGAATGACGACCTCGGTTTTTGGCACTTTCAAGACGAAGCGACTCCCATAAATAGAAGAGAACTCCTTGTATGCTTCTCTTACGACTCGAGTGAGTTTCACTTTCTCGAACTGAAGGGTGAGTTCCTTTCCAGCTCGGAGCCGGCTCGCATCCAAAAGATCCTGAATCATTCGGTCCACCCGGTCCATGACCTCGATCACTCGAGCAGCAAGCTTTGATGTGGTGTCGGTTCGTTCGGGTCTTCTGACGATCATTTGGGCACTCATTTTTGCTGCAGTCAACGGGCCGCGAAGGTCGTGTGCAATCAGCGACATCACTTGCTCTCGAAGGTCCCGCTCATCGCGGAGTTTGTCGTTTGCGAGCTGAAGCTTTTCGGAGGTATGGCGAACTTCACTGGCTTTTTCTGAGAACTCAGTTCCTTTTGTGCGAACGAACTCAGTCGTTGCGGCTTTGACGGCGAGGAAGATCGCATGAAGCAAGATGTCGCGCTCCCGCGGCTGCATCATACTTTTCGATTCGAGAAAGGTAAAGAGAACCTGACGCAGGATTTCGTATTCAGTTACGACGTGATCGAGAGAATAGTTGCGAAGACGTGCTCGCTCTTGACCGTGTTCGCGAGCGCTGTTGTTTTCTAAAAAAAAAAGCTGAGATGACGGGTTGTCCGATAGCAGTGCTTTTTCTAGATCATCTAAAAACTTGGGGAGGGAATCAGTGATTGTGGATTGATTTTGTTGCCAAGCGGCGGGGACCTCGGTCATCACTCGTTCGGTCCAACGATCGAGAATGTACTGTCGATTTTGTTTCAGTCGGGTTGCGATGTTTTGACTTTCCGCGCGAGGCATCGACTTATCCGTTGCAATTCCAATTCTAGGGCACTGGGATCATGTTATGAGCCGACTTGAGGGAGCGAATCGCCGGCTGGTTTCAATCAAGGCCGGATGTTCCCATTAATCATTCAAAAGCGAAACAAAGGGTCTTGCGATGAAGATCAATCCGCTAGTTTTGCTCCGTTTTTGTGTGTAGTCTTTAAATATGGGCGTAGATCACATCGAAGAAGAACCTGAATTGGAAGGCACTCTCGTGCTAGAAAAATTGGCCTTGATCGATGAAGTCGATGCTTTTTTGGAGGCAGTCGATGCAGATGATTTTGCGCGCGCCAAGTTTTTGATGAAACGTGCTGGGGTTGATTCGAAAACGATGAGCAAGGTATTGAAAGAGATGGGAGAGCAAGGGTAAATTCTATGAAAAAATGCAATTTTTTCAGAATTACAAACCAAATGTTCCGATCAGCGGAACGAAGTATGCGCCCGTGAGCGTTCTCTTTTTGATCAAGGCCCCGTTTTGTTTTTGGAAAAGCGTGACGATCTCGCGCCCTCCTGGCCCAATAGGTTGGACCAGTCTACCTCCCTCTATAAGCTGATTGATGAGAGGAGTCGGGACGTGAGGTGCGGCCGCGGAGACAAGGATGGCGTCAAATGGCTTTTGCTCGGGCAGCCCAAGCGTTCCATCTCCGACGATGATGTGGGCGTTCTTGATGCCGGCATTCCTAAGATTGGATTCGGCCGTCATCGCAAGATCGTTGATCCTTTCGATTGAAAAAACCTCTCGACAAAGCTGAGCTAGGAGCGCCGTTTGGAACCCGAATCCGGTACCGATCTCGAGGATTTTGTCTTTTGGAGTGAGATGGAGTGCCTCAAGCATCTTTGCGATCAAGGACGGTTGTGATGTCGTTTGGCCATGACCAATGAGAATGGGGATATCTTCGTAGGCTTGGTCTTGAAACTCCAAAGGAACAAAATCTTCGCGGCGGACCTGGAAGAACGCGTCTAGGATTTTGTTTTCGCCGACGCCTCTGTTGGAGATCTCAAGGATCAGGTCGTCGGGAAGAGGCTCCGTGATTTTCCGTTTAGCGTGAGCGGCCATAAACTTCTTATCTTTGCAATTGGCAGACCCAATCGGGTTCGACGCAGGCCGAGCTTCGTCTTATTGGTCGCGTAAGGTAAAATATTAAATAGGACAGAATCTGATCGAACGTATGCTCTTCCGCCCAAGATGACGCGTTTATCACCAAATCGGATGCGGGTATCTCCTCCCGACCGAAACCACGGGCAATCGCAAAAAATCTGGAAGCCAATCCCCAGCAAGCAGCAACACCCAGTTCGTGACCATCGCAGTTAAATGCAAAAGCCGAGTCCAACGAGGCTCGCTTGATTCGGCTTTTTTGATTTTCCTCGCGCTATAAAACCAGAATGCGAAAAAAACCGTCCAAATGATTCTAATTAAGTTTATTTCCGTCATCTAGATCTTTCGCTAGCGCCGTCGTGTGACTTTGGCTTTGACAGTCGGTTTCGCAGCTATCCCACGTGATATATTTCGCGCAAATTCCCGTAAGGCCCCCCGTACATAGTCGAGTTCCATTCCCATGACGATGTGCCCTAGCATTCCCATGGAAAAACCTGCCTGCGTGATCGTAAAACAAGTTTTCTCAATATCCACGTCTGCGCGAATTAAGCCGCGATCCCGAAAAGCGGACAGGTGCTTAAGCAGCCGAGGATAGCCGCCTCTATGAAGGTTCGCGGTTAAAATATCTCGAACCCGCGTATCAACGATTGCACGTGAGAGCATGACTCTGAATATTCGTTCCAGCTTTACGTGGTGCTCGATCATGGTTTCAAAAAAACTCAGAATATCTTTTTCAGGGGTTTCTCCGGGAGGGTAGTGTGCTAATGCTCCCTCCGCCTTTTCGCACTCCGTGAATTCGCGCACGATCGCGAGGAGGATCCCTTCTTTTCCTTCGAAGTAGCGATTGATCAGCGACTCATTGATCCCCGCGCGCTGGGAGACGAGCTTCGTGGTTGCGGCGTCAAAGCCAAATTGTGAAAAAACCTCAAGTCCCGCTTCAAGAAGTCGTCGAGTCGTGTCCGCACGCGACTTTTTTTGAGGCGTGCAGGTGCCGGTACTGCGGTGATGAGGGGAGGCTGATTTCGGATTCTTCATAGCACTGATTTCGCCAGAGTAGCCTTAATGAGGGTGGTTTTTCAATCCATTATATAAAAGCCGCCAGTTCGAGAATATTTTCTTTTCGGAATAGTCTTATTGATGTATGTAAACAATTACATAATTAATTACGGTCAAAACACCATGAACACACAGCAGAACTTTGAGATGGCATCGAATTCAGCCCCCTTTCCTTCGGTCTCGCGCTTGGAGCTGAACGCAAAGGGCCCCCGTGAGAGTATTCGAATTTTTAAAAGTCCATTGTTAGAGACGTTTACCCACGTTCACCCGATCACTCCGCTTTTGCTATGGAGTCCAGTCGTGGCGCTGCTGGTTTGGAGGTCTTGGCTGACTTACCAGATGGGAATTTTTCAGATCGCCGGATTGATGTTCTCCGGATTGCTTTGTTGGAGTTTGCTTGAGTATTTGCTTCATCGCTTTGTATTTCACTTTCAAGCGCGAGGCCCCATTGAGGAGCGCATCCAATTCATTCTTCATGGTTTGCATCACGCTGATCCATCAGACCCGACTCGGCTCGTGATGCCGCCCATCGTATCAATCGCGCTGGCGCTCATCTTTTATTCGGTGTTTCGGGTGCTCTTGGGGCGGGTTTTCGTTTACCCGTTTTTTTCGGCTTTTGTCGTGGGTTATCTTAGCTATGACTATATCCACTTTTCGATCCATCATTTTAAGCCTCGTACACGGATCGGGAAGTTCCTGAAAAAAAACCACATGCTTCATCACTATCACCCCAAGGGCGCTCGATACGGCGTAAGTTCTCCGCTATGGGACTCTATTTTTAGAAGCGGGAGTTGATTTGAATTCTTCTCAAATATTCGAACAATTCAGTGCTGCGCTCGGCGATCGGGTTTCGATCGTCGATGGTGTTCATGGACTGATGTCGAGGGTATTTAGGCTGCGTGGATTTCGTTGGGAGCTTCGTCAGCACGAGGGGATTAAGTTCGGACTTTGGCGTAAGGACTTTCGCAAGAACCGTAAACGTTCCGACCCGCCACGACGGCTGGTTTTTTTACCTGGATTTGGTGATACGCCTCTTTCGTGGCTCGCCGTCTTTTTGCTCATTTGGCCGATTATCAAGAAGCAGTATGACGAAGTGGTTTTGGTTACCTTTCCAGGATTTGCTGGGTTTTTACAAAACGAGAAGTCCTTTCGCTCAATGGATCAACTCATCGAGGCGACTACCGAGCTTTGTGCCGATTTGCGCCCGCACACAGTGATGGGGCATTCGATGGGCGGTTTTTTGGCTTCACATTATGCGTCGGCTTGTGGCGCCGAAAGAAGCCCGGAGCTGCTCATCTTGGTCGACCCGTCGGGTGTGGGGGAGACAGAGACTGAAAAACAGAAACTCCAAGGCGTTCTCCATTCTATCGGACGAGAGGGATTCAAGGTTCTTCGCCCTCATGCCTTTGCGAAGGAACCGTTTTGGTTCCCGCTGGTAGCACGGGATTTTGCGAAATGCATTGAGTTCGAAGAAGTGTCGCAGCTGGCATTGTCGTTTAGGCCCGATCATTGGGTTCAAGACCGCCTTCACAAAATTCGCTCGAAAGTCTGGGTGATTTGGGGCGAAAAGGACTCTCTGCTCCCCTCTAATCATGTTCACATTTGGCTCGAGGCACTGCGTTCGGCGCAAAGCCCGCACGCTCCCAAAGGTGTTTTTTTGAAAAACCTCGGCCACAGTCCCCAAGTTGAAAATCCTGCGGTGACTGCAGCGGTGGTTTCACAAATTCTTCTTAAGCGGGAGCCTTACAGTCTGGGAAAACGATGGTGGCGAATCGTTTCTGACTGATTTGAAGGGGGCGCTAGCTTAGGATTTCTGCCTACCCGTGCGTTCCGTGTACACGAATTCGCTGTCTATCTTTTATCTGTTTTTCGTTTCGCGACGGGCGTGGGCCTCTTCCACGGCTTCTTGAATTCTTTTCTCCCGGGTTTCGGGCTTGGCCGCTTCGTCGATGCGACGAAGGATAAAGTTCTGCTTGCCGGGGGGGAGTGATTTGAAGTCTTCTGTCGCGCGCTCGGAGCGGAGTGCGGCGGCCAGGTCATCGGGGATCGTCACGTCCGCGCGATCGAGGACCGTGAAGCGGATTCGGATGCGGTCGCCCGTTTTAGTTTTCGTTTCTTTACGGACCTTGCCCTTGATGCGAATATAATGTTTCCCGCCCCCGTTCGGAAAAAGGCTTACTTTAAAAGGCTCGGAGTTGTTCACCCGCGCCATGACCAAGACGGCAGCCTTAGTTCCTAAGGCTTTTGTAATGCTTGCGGGGACAGCGACGGCGCAATAGTCCATCCCTTCGGCCCAGTTTTCGAGCTTTGCTTGAAAGGACATTTGCTTGCCGGCGGGAGGGGATGTTCTCATCAATATGATTTAAATACTGATGGGCGGAAACATCAATAAAAAACCCTGTTCGCAATATTCGGTGCTGAGAACGCGAGTTCATTCAGAGGGGTGACGCTGATTTTATCAGACGCGGCTCCGCTCATATAGTTCACACCGAAGGCGAGCTGAACAGTCCCGTATTCTCCGCTTTTGTTGGCGTTATTATTTTATTACGATGGATACAGGGGCACTTTATGAAAAAAGAAAAACCCGCTGGTTTCCTACATAAAATGCCGGCGAATCTGCAAAAAGCGCTACTCTCCACCGCCGCAGTCAAAGCTGCTTGGAAAGATATCACACCATTAGCGCGCAATGAGTGGATTTGCTGGATGACGTCGGCAAAACTGTCCGAGACGCGTCAGCACCGAATCGAGAGAGCGAAAGAAGACCTTGCCAAAGGTAAGCGCCGACCCTGTTGTTGGCCCGGTTGTCCTCATCGCAGACCCTCGGCAAAGAAGTGG
>Ga0206856_10010_pt1 | contig 66926 bp, 67 predicted proteins | sample Alteio_BWOrgCont_48_FD_152630 | JGI IMG/M metagenome (GOLD analysis project Ga0206856, IMG submission 152630) | Enriched cells from forest soil in Barre Woods Harvard Forest LTER site, Petersham, Massachusetts, United States -... | ecosystem: Environmental > Terrestrial > Soil > Temperate forest >...
ATATACGCCCCATCCGACCAATCCGAGCAAAGGCGGCTTTGTCGTTTATGAACGTAAACGCGCCCGCGAAGAGGTTTTTGTTCCAAAGCCCTGTTTGAAAGCTTCACCCGGAGATTGGGTTCGAGCCAAGTTAGAGTTTCACGAAAAAGGTGCATGGCCCGTCACCGCGGAGGTGAGCGAAGTTTATGGCCCTGAACTTCCGGCTTCGGCCGATCTTGAAATGGTGGCGTCCGAATATAATTTGATGGAAGAACATTCGGCCGCAGCAGAAGCTGAAGCGCGTGCCTTTGGTCTTCAAGTCGCGGAAAAAGACTTTGCCGGCCGACAAGATCTTCGCGAGATGCCGCTGATTACGATCGACGGAGAGACGGCGCGAGATTTTGACGACGCGGTTTACGTGGAGCCCGCGAGTGGTAAAGGCAATTCGGGTTTCGTGCTTTGGGTTGCGATCGCGGATGTCAGTCATTATGTGGAATCGGGCAACGCTTTGGATAAAGACGCACGGTCTCGCGGCACGAGTGTTTATTTTGCCGAGCGAGCGTTCCATATGTTGCCGCGAGCCCTATCGGAAAATCTTTGCAGCCTGCGGCCCAATGAGCCGCGTCTCGCGATGGTTGCGCGGATGGAGTATGACTCGAGCGGTGAGCGCACGCATACGGAAGTCATGGATGCCGTGATCCAAAGTAAACGGCGCGCGACTTATACGGAGATACAAAACGAATGGGAGCAGAACAAAAAAAATCCAAATTGGGAGTTTGCCTCCCATTTCGCGCTTTATCATAAGATCCGTAAAAAACGCTCCGATCGGGGCTCGATTGATTTTGATCTGCCCGAAGCCGAAGTCGTCGTGAAACCCACCGGGGAAGTGATCTCGATCAAAGAGCGTCCGCGTTTAGACGCGCATCGATTGATCGAAGAGTTCATGATTGCCGCTAACGAGGCTGTCACACAGTGGATGATGGAACGAGAGCGTCCATTTTTGTATCGTGTTCACGATGAGCCCGCTCCGCAAAGTTTGATTAAGTTCCAAAAGCTCGCCGAAACCGTCGGTGTTAAAGTTCGTGTCGATAAAGGGGCGGACCCCAAAATTCTCGCTGAGGTTGTGAAGCGCCTCGAAGGGCATCCCGCGCAGTCTTTGCTCAATACGGCTCTTTTGCGCTCGATGAAACAGGCGATTTATAGTTCGACGCATGGGATTCACTTTGGTCTCGCGTCGGAAGGGTACACGCATTTCACCAGTCCGATTCGGCGATATCCGGACCTTGTTGTACACCGGATGCTGAGACTTGCCACCCGAAGTGAGGCCGAGAAGCGGGGCAAGCTTCGTCCCGATGAGCGTGATCGACTTGAAAAGGATCTTGCCGAGGTTTGCGAACACTGCAGTTATCGTGAGCGGTTGGCGGCGGACGCGGAACGCGAATCCATCAAGTTGAAGCAAGTTCGCTCGATGGTGGATCACGTCGGTGATGAGTTTGAAGGCAAGATTGTTGGGATGACCGAAACCGGAATGTTCGTGCAGATCCCCGAGCCCTATGTAGAGGGGATGGTCTCCAAGGACACGTTGACCGACGATTTCTATCAGTTCAGTGAGGAACGTATGATCTATCACGGGCGTCGGAAGAACCGGATCTTCAAGATCGGCGATATTCTCCCTGTTCGTTGCCTGCGCGCGGACATTGATCGTCGACAAATTGACTTCGGGCCTGTGACGACTGATCGTCCTCGCTCAAAGGGTGGGCAAAATCCGCCGAATGACAGCTCGAAGGTTGTTTGAGATCCTTATTAGTAGATGAAATGGATTAGGACCGGTCGTCAACTTGGCCAAGCGGTGAAGAACGTCCAGCGATTGCGGACAATTCTCTCCGTCTTTTCAAAATATGGATTCGTCGATGTTGTCGATCGGATGAACTTGGGGAAGTTCCTCCCCAGTCGTCTTGCCGCTTATGCCGAATCTCAAGCTGATCGCAGTACCCAAGAACGGCTGAGACTCGCGTTCGAGGAACTCGGTCCGACGTTTGTGAAGTTGGGGCAGCTACTCTCGACACGCCCGGATCTGCTTCCCGAGTCCTACATCGAAGAGTTTACAAAGCTTCAGGACAACGTTCAGCCTTTGTCTTTTGATATCGTTCGCTCGGTAGTGGAGAGGGAGCTAGGGCGCAAAATTGAAGACGCCTACGAAAGCTTCGATCCCCAACCCCTCGCTGCTGCGAGCATTGGGCAAGTGCACACAGCGACGCTGAAGACAGGCGAAAAAGTCGTCGTTAAAATTCAGCGCCCCGAAATCGGAAAGATCATCGACACCGATATCTCTCTTCTCGCATTTTTAGCCGGGTTGCTTGAAAAATATGTTCCAGAAACCCGCGTCATCACGCCCAAAGTAGTCGTGGACGAGTTTTTTAAGACACTGTCTTACGAGCTCGATTATGTCGTCGAATTCAATAACATGCGCAAAATGGCGCAAAATCTGGCCTCCATCCCCGAGATTGTCATCCCGATCGTTTATAAAAACCTGAGCACGAATAAGATCCTCACCTTAGAGAAGATCGAAGGCATCCGGGTCAACGATATCAAAGCGATCGATGCTGCTGGCATTGATCGAAAACTGGTAGTTCAAATCGGAGCGCGTGCGTTTTTCAAATCAGTGATGATTGACGGCGTGTTTCACGGAGATCTGCACGGCGGAAACATGTTTATCCTCCCGGGCAATCGCATCGGGATCATTGACTTTGGGATCGTCGGCCGCCTCTCGGAGAAGTCGCGCGATCAGCTTGCAAACATGGTCATGGCGCTGTTGACGGAAGATTACGAAAACCTCTGTTATCAGTATGCGGAACTGGGATCCGGAGGGCCGTCGATTGATTTTGATGGCTTCCAACGTGAGGTGCGGAACACGCTTGCGCCGTATATGGGGCTTTCGATCGCAGACATCAACGCCGGAAAGGTATTGATCGAAGCGACCAAAATTGCCACTCGCTATAGCATCAAGGTTCCGGGCGACTGGATGCTCGTGTTTAAAGCGATCCTCACGATTGAAGGCATGGGCCGTACGCTTGACCCGCAGTTTGATCTTCTGGCCACCGGTCAGGACATGATCAAAGATTTGGTGAAAAACCAGTATTCGCCACAGCGACTGTCTAAAGAGTTCCTGTGGGTGGCAAAAGATGCGGCTTCGCTTCTTCAGACCCTTCCGCGCCAAGTACGTTGGATGTTTCGCAAGCTCAATGCGAACGATTTTGCGATCGAGATCAAATCGCCGGATCTGGACGCCATTCGGTCTCAGCTGGATCTAAACGGGCGACGGATGTCGCTCAGTGTTTTAGCGGCCGGGTTGTTTATCGCAAGCTCCGTCGCGCTTAATCATGCGGACGAAAAAATGGTCGGCCACTATCCACTGGGATCTCTCCTTCTTTTTGTTGTCGCCTGTGTGGTTGTTTGTAATTTGATTCTCAAATCATTTAAATAAGCATTATTTATTAATTTCAATTTGCCATTGAATTGCATCCCGCAATCCGGGTAAATAGGTTCGATGACGTATCGGCTGTGCGTGATAGTGTTGTTGAGTATGGCCGCCATCGCGGCTGCATTTAAGCTCGGGATATCCCCTTCTTTTGCTAGTCTTGAACCGAGCCCGCCTGCTCGTCACATTAATCTAGCCGTCCGATTTGTCGTTTACAAAGACGCCATTGGCAATCCGGTCACCTCACAATCCGAAGTACTTCATGATTTGGATCAAACCAATCGTCTCTGGTCTCAATGCAATATTAGTTTCCAAATGGATCAGTACATCCCCGTCTCCCCGCCCGACGCGCATTTGACCTACGGTCCGTCCAATTATACGGATCTGGATCTCATCCGAGGGACCTACTTGTCTAATGAGGACCTCCTCGTTGTTGTTACCGGAAAATGGGATAGAGCGGGAACTTTGGGCACGACGCCCGCGAATGCTTGGACAAGTTTGCCGGGGGTTCCCCCGTACGGGGCCGTACTAGAACAACCTGTAGGCAACTACGCCAATATGATCGCCCATGAGCTCGGGCATTATTTGAGTTTGGATCATGTGAATGATCGAAGTGCATTGATGAATCCGATCATCTATCGGGACTCCGTCAAAATTTACGACGGTGAATGTGCGAAAGCACGTACTGCGGCTCTCCAATACTGGGGCAAGATGATTCACTAGGGCGCTGTCCCGCATTGTGACCCATCTTTTTCCCCTCTTTTCCCATGTATGTTAGACTTTAAGTCTGCATGGAACGAGGTCTCGATCGTCGCTATTATCCGATTTTTATTATTGTCGGGGCCGCAGCCTTGGCGTTTAGCTACGGTTTTTTTTCAGATTTTATCTCCCTCAAGTTTTTAGTCGCAGTCGTTTTGGCAGTCCTGGCCGGAAACGTGATCCGACTTCCCTATAAATGGGCTGTTTGGTTTTTGTTTTTCTACTTAGGTGTTGAGGGGATGCTCAAGATGTTGAGCAACTATAACCCGATCATCCACGTGGGATCGGATATTCTTGTTTTTGTCTTGTGCGCACGTTGGTTTTTGTCGTTGCTCCTCAATCGCGCGTCGATACCCAAGGATTTGCCACCGTTTTTGCCGATCTTTGCTTTGCACTTTACCTGGTTTTTAATCGAGTTTGCCAATCCCTATGCGCTTGGGCTGGTCCCCTCTTTGGCGGGCGCAAAGATCTATGTGACGATGTTTATGCTTTATTTTTTCGGTTACTACTTAACCGAAAGCGTGAAAGACGCGGGGTTTTATATGATCCCGTGGATTTTCACAGCATTCGTACAGACGGTGACGGGGCTTTATCAGGCGCACGTCGGCCCTTCGAGTGTTTTGAGTTTGGCTCCGGGCTACGCGGCAGCGCTTCGCAAGTTCGAGGGTTATGCTTTTCGTCCTTTTGGGACAACCAATCTTGCGGGTGGACCGGCGGAGTTTATATTTTTGGCGAGCCCATTTTTGATTTATTTTATTATTAAAGGCCGGGTGAAGATTGTTCGATTTTTCTTGGTCGCATTATTGCCGGCCGCACTCATGACGGTCATTGTTTGTCAGGTGCGTTCTGCTTTGATGAAGCAAATCGTCGGTGTGGCGGGATTCATTTTTTTACTCACACTCAAGTCAAGGGGTGAGACGCGTAAACAACTCCTCATCGTCGTCCCGGCCGTTGCAGTCATCCTCGCATTCGTGCTTCCGATGGTGACGAGCCAGTGGGCAGCGCAGAATGCCGAAGGGGCTGCGGCGATTGGTCGAACGATGACCTTGTTTGATTACAAACAGATTTCACGTGCCCGCGAAGGTGCGGGTGATCGGATCACGTCATTTGCGCAAGAGGTCCCTCTGGGGGCGGGGCTTTCGAGAACGGGAGCTTCGGCAGGGAAGTTTGCTGATCTCATCGCAAACGATCCGTTTTATCCGGGCGGTTTTTTTTCGGATAATTTTTGGGCCGCGACCATCGCCGAGGTGGGAATTCCGGGATCGATTATTTTAACCGCACTTTTGGTTGCGATGATTTTAAGGGGTTTAGATGGGATTCGAAGGACTCAGGATCTAGATTATATCGCTGCTCAAGCGGTCCTGACGAGTTGCCTGATTATGGTGATGTCTGGCCTTTGGGGAGCAGAGGGGGTCCTCTATAATCCTGAGGCGGCTTATTATTGGTTTTTTTCCGGGGTTTTGATGAAACTCGTAAAACTGGGCCCTGCACAGCAGCTTAAATTGTGATATGTCGCTAATTCAAAGGAAACCACCTCATGTCCTACCAAGTTCCTAGTCCCATCAACGAACCTATCCGTGGCTACGAGCCTGGCAGTGCTCATCGCGAATCGCTCAAAAAGCGGCTTAACACGATGGCGTCCGAACGCGTTGAGATCCCGATGGTGGTCGGTGGCAAAGAGGTTCGAACGGGCAATCGTCGCACGGTGAGTATGCCTCATGCACATCGAGAGATCCTGGCGGATTTTCACTTAGCGGGCGAGGAGCAATTGAGCGCGGCAGTTCAGTCAGCACTTCAGGCGAAACCAGCTTGGGAGGCAATGGCTTGGCAGGATCGTGCAGCGATTTTCCTCAAGGCGGCGGATCTACTTGCGGGTCCTTATCGTGATATTTTGAATGCGGCGACGATGCTTGGACAATCTAAAAATGCGTATCAAGCCGAGATCGATTCGGCGTGTGAGTTGATTGATTTTCTGCGGTTCAATGCGCATTTTTATCAGCAGCTGATGGAAGTGCAGCCGCTCTCTCCGTCGGGCTTTTGGAACCGCACGGAATATCGCCCTCTTGAGGGATTCGTGACGGCGATCACGCCGTTTAATTTTACGGCCATTGCGGCAAACCTTCCGGCGACACCGGCGATGTTAGGCAACACCGTGGTTTGGAAGCCTTCCGACACGCAGATGCTGGCGGCTCACTACACGATGAAGCTTTTCAAAGAAGCAGGATTGCCTGATGGCGTGATCAATATGGTTCCGGCCGATGGTCCCCTTGCTGGACGGGTTTTGATCCCTCATCGTGATTTGGCGGGTGTGCACTTTACGGGGTCGACAGCGACGTTTCAGTCTATTTGGAAAACCGTCGGTGAAAATATCTCGAACTATCGAACGTATCCTCGACTCGTGGGTGAAACGGGGGGTAAAGATTTTATCTTCGCGCATCCTTCGGCGGACGCTGAAGCGTTGGCAGTAGCGATGGTTCGTGGAGCATTCGAATATCAGGGGCAAAAGTGTTCCGCCGCCTCGCGTGCATACGTCCCGCGAAGCATGTGGCCGCAGGTTCGTGACCGTGTGATGGCGGATCTCAAAACGATCTCGATGGGTGACGTGCGCGACTTTAGGAACCTCGTAAACGCGGTGATCGATGAGCGATCGTTTAAAAAAATCTCTGGATACCTCGATTTCGCGCGCTCGGCTTCGGACGCGAAGGTCCTCGCCGGGGGGCATGCTCATGGCGAGACCGGTTGGTTCATTGAGCCGACCGTGATCGAAACGACGCAGCCGAAGTTTAAGACGATGGTCGAGGAGATTTTTGGACCTGTCCTCACTGTCTATGTTTACGACGACGCAAAACTCGATGAAACACTCACGCTTTGTGATGAGACGTCGCCTTACGCATTGACCGGCGCTGTGTTTGCGCAAGATCGCAATGCAGTCGCGAAGATGGCTTCACGCCTTCGTCATGCGGCCGGAAACTTTTACGTCAACGACAAGCCTACGGGGGCGGTCGTGGGTCAGCAACCATTTGGGGGTGCGCGCGCCTCGGGTACGAACGATAAAGCCGGCAGTGCGCTCAATCTTTCTCGCTGGCTGTCGCCGCGCTCGATCAAAGAGACGTTTGTACCGCCGAAGGATTATCGTTACCCTTTCCTCGGCGCTCAATGAGGCGGCGATGAAACCGGATGCTCAACGCCCTTCTACGTGGGTCAAATATCGCAAAGGCCTCTGCGAAGGATGTTGGGGTGGCTGTTGCACTCTCCCGGTCGAAGTCAGCGTGAGCGATCTCATGCGGCTGGAGTTGGTGTCTGAAGATGAGGCCGCCGAGTCGCTCAAAAAAGTCGCGCGTCGCCTCGAAAAAGACGGCGTGATCCAAGCGTTCAATCCGCGTTCGCAGATCTTTATTCTCGAACAGCGCGGAGGACGAGATTGTATTTTCCTTGGTGCGAAGGATCGACTCTGCACGGTTTACGACAAACGTCCCGAGGTCTGTCGCGCGTTTCCGAAAATCGGGCCCCGCCCCGGATGGTGTCCGTCGTTTAAAAAGTGAACAATATTTAGTGAGTTGTCACTTTTTTAAGGGCGCGCAGTGCCGATAAGGTAGTGAGATTTTCGTCTTGATCTATGTGAATGTGTACTTGCATATAGTTGAACTATATGAAAATATACTTACATATGGTTTACGGAAATTTGGCATGAATCGTTCCTTTTGGCATCTCAAGCTTGCAAGGGCCTGGGAAGAAAAGTCTGTCGTTTGGTTGACCGGCGTTCGTCGGTCAGGCAAGACGACGCTTTGTCGTGAGATCAGTCAAAAAAACTATTTCGATTGCGAGCTTGTCCGAGTTCGACGTTTACTCGAAGATCCAGAGCAGTTCTTTCAGGACGCGGAGGGAGCTCAACACCTGGTATTGGATGAGATTCACCGTCTCGATAATGCATCGGAGGTTCTCAAGATCGCCGCGGATTATTTTCCAAAGATCAAGGTTCTCGCGACTGGTTCATCGACTTTAGCGGCGAGCAAAAAGTTCAAAGATTCTTTGACCGATCGAAAGCGAGTTGTTTTTTTAACCCCTCTGGCCTCAATGGAATGGAAAAATTTTGGCCGCGAAGATCTTATTCATCGGATGATTCGCGGTGGATTGCCTCCTTTTTTCCTGGCCGAAAAATTTCCAGAGAGCGGATATCAAGATTGGATCGAATCTTTTTGGGCGAAAGACATCGAAGAGCTTTTTAGCATTGATAAAAAGAACGCATTTTTGAAGTTTTTCGAATTACTCGCTTTGCAGAGTGGGGGCTTATTTGAGGCGAAGAGCTTTGCGGCTCCTTGCGGAGTTAGTCATCCGACGATAGCGTCTTATTTGCGGGTGATGGAAGAGACCCATATCGCTTATGTCCTGCGGCCTTTCTTTAAAAACCCCAGCAAAGAAATCATCTCCGCCCCAAAGGTTTATTTTTTCGACACCGGCTTTATCACGTATTTCAATGGTTATCAGGAGCTACATGCCGAAGAGCGGGGACATTACTGGGAGCACATCGTTTTGAATGAGTTACTGACGTTCTTGAATCGAAGCGATATTCACTATTGGCGCAGTAAAACGGGAGCTGAAGTGGATTTCGTGATCAAGCTTCGCGGGAAGCCGCCCATTGCCATTGAATGTAAGTGGAAATCGGATGCGTTCGATTCCCGCGGTCTCGAAAAGTTCAGAAGCATCCATCCCGACGGTGTGAATCTCTTGGTCGCGCCTGATATTTCAGCGAAGCGAATTCGCCGGGGAGATCCTGCCCTTTTGCTGACGCCCTTGAGCAAGTTGAAAGAGGTGATCGAGGGGATTTAGGCGATGAGGACTAGTTTGCGAGCCTATGCGGTGTGAACATGAAGTCCCTGATTATGATACGATCGGTGCGTGTTTGTGATCGCCCTGCAGTTGAAAATCATTAAGTTAATTGTCACCAAACTTAGTTCGTGGGAGTGTGAAGGCATGCGACTCGTCTGGGCGGCGTTTATCGCCTTTTCATTTATCCCACTGGCTGCTTCCGCTTCTCCTGAAACGGAGAGGTGCCGTGCGCTCATTCCAAAAATTGTCTGCGAAGTCGATCCTCCGACAAACGAGCCCGATCGATACAAGGACGGGCGCACTTGTCTAAAAACAGATACCTCTAGATATCAAGCAACAATGCGCGCGGCGTTCGACGTATTTCCTGATTTTCTTCAAAGACGGTTTTGTCAGCTTAATAAAATCTATATCGAAAAGGACTACTTTGGCTCTGCCTGGTCGAGCGCTGTAGATGAAGGCAACCCCACGCGCTTCCTAATTGGCCTTCGGAAAAAGGACATCGATGCCAAGTTGGATGTCGCTCATTATCGGACTTGGTTTGGACAACAGTCTTTCGGTGGAAATCCGGATTTTTCCGTTAATCCCAAGCTTCCCTTAGTGCACATTATCGGCAAGAGTGTGTCTTCAACGGCGTTCACTCTGCTCCACGAGTTAGGCCACACTTTTGACTACGAGGCAAAGTACAACGTAGCGAAAGGTGATCCCGCTTTTGACAAGAGCTGGACACATTTGAGCTGGGAAGATATCGCAGCCATCTCAACATCATCTGACTTCGATCAGAGAAAAAGCATCTGTTTGAATAGATGCCAAGGACATTATCTGAGTGCGGCCAGCGCTGGCGGATTTTACCGGGACTTATTTTCTCACGGCTTTTTAAGCCAACTTTCTGCGATCAACGCTATGGAAGACTTCGCCGAATCCTTCGCTTTTTACATTGCTCAGAAATACATGAACATCGAATTTGAAGTCGAGGCGAGCGGAAAGCGCTCCAGTGTTTCGGCCGCCATGAATGATCAAAGGTTTAGGGAAAAATTGAGGTATCTGTCGGGTCGCTTCTAGCGGTAGTGGCATTAAACCACTAGGAAAACGGACGGTATCGCCGTCATTTATTTTGCGCGATTTCGTCCCTCAAAAAAACAAAAAAGCCCGGGGCTTTCGCTCCGGGCTTTTTAAAATCTAAGCTGTCGTGAAATTAATAACGACCGCGTCCACCGCCGCCGCCACGACCGCCACGGTCTCCACCGCCGCCGCCGAATCCGCCGCCACCACCACCACCGGTGCGAGGAGCCATCGGACGAGCTTCGTTCACGGTCAAAGGACGACCGCTATAATCAGCACCGTTGAACTGGCTGATTGCATTTGCAGCTTCATCGTCGGTGTTCATTTCAACGAAACCGAAACCTTTGGAACGGCCGGAATCGCGGTCCATGATCACTTTTGCGGAAGTGACTTGGCCGGATTGTGCGAAAATCTCGCCGAGTTCTTGATCGGTGCAGCTGAATGGCAGATTGCCAACATACAATTTCTTACCCATTATATCCTCCTGAGGACTTGAAAAATGGTCTTTACGACCATGGACAACTATTTTGTCGAAACCGAAGGAATTCATGAGCCCTATGCTGACACGATCTTCTTCTTCGACGGACGTTTACCAGAGACTAATCTAGCACTTTTGGGCGCGAATTTCAAATTTTTGTAAAATCGCGAAATCTCACTTCTTCCCTGAACCAGAGTCTTTTAGGTCGGCCCTAGTAACGTCAACACCCCAGCTTTGGAGGATCTGAGTCTGATCTGACTCAGACATCGCCTTTTTGAACTTAGCCCCCGGCACTCCTTTGACTCGACGTTCGCAGTCTAGCCAGGTTTCATGTCGCATCGGGGTGGAGCCCACCAGGCTTAAATACGAAAAAGCCTTCGGTTTTGCTTCGGTTTTAGGTCTAGGTGCAGGGAGCTCCGTGGACTCAGGGATGTCATGAATCGCCACGCCGTACTGAAGCAGTGGGCCGCGATACAGGGAGGGGCGCCCCCCTTTTGAGAACGCTACGGCGATCTCGTCGCATCGCTCATTGCCGGGGATCCCTGCGTGTCCACGGACGAAGCCCCAGGCGATTTTCTTACCTGTGACGACGGCGATGAGTTTGCGCCAAAGATCTTGATTGGCGACTTCGGCACCTTCTCCCGTTTTCCAGCCGTTTTTGCGCCAGCCCCAGGACCATTGCGTGATCCCGCGAATCACATAGACGGAGTCTGTTAGCACTTGAATGGGGTGGTCGGTGCGGTCCAAAGTTTCGAGGGCGCGGATGACCCCCATGAGTTCCATCTGATTGTTGGTGGTTTCGCGGACGCCGCCGCCGAGCTCAGTCACGCTACCGTCGGGCGTTGCGACGATGGCCCCCCAGCCGCCGGGGCCCGGATTACCAGAGCTCGCACCGTCAGCGAAGATCAGGATTGGAAAACTTTTCGTAGCCATGACGTTATATGAAGTAGCGCGCGACCCGGCTTTGCGCAACGAGAATTGATTTTGATAATGATTCTCATTATGCTATTGCTGGCGCTTCGTTAATTGAAATGAACCGAAACTAGCGAAACTAGCGAAACTAGCGAAACTAGCGAAACTAGCGAAACTAGAAAGTACCGATATGAAACTGATTTATCCTGTTCTCACGATCATCATGGCCGCCGCCGGATTCTCAGCCGCGACGAGTTCAGCTGCGGACGAAATCCCCACCTTCCATCTTACGATCAAAGGTCATAAGTTCGACACCGAAACACTCGCCATCCCGGCAAATACGAAGTTCAAGCTCGTTGTCAAAAATGAAGATGCGAGCGCCGAAGAGTTTGACAGTATGGATCTGAGCCGTGAAAAAGTGATCCCCGGCGGCAAGTCTGCGGAGATCGCCCTCGGACCGCTGAAGGCGGGCGAGTATCATTTTATCGGCGAATATCATGCCGAAACGGCTTACGGCTCCCTGATTTTAAAATAACTTATGGGCAATGTTCTATTCATCGTCTGGCGTGAGTCTCTCGAAGCGGTGCTCATCATCGGCATCCTTCATTCTTTTATGAAGCGAACCTCTGGGGACGCTGCAAAAGGGTTGCGGTTTATTTGGTCCGGCGTAGCGGTCGGCGTAGCCTTGAGTGTGGCGCTGGGTTGGGTGACGGTTGAGATTCAGGATTCGTTGCAAGGCGCGCGGCTTGATTATTTTCAGACAGCGATGCTTTTTTTGTCCGCAGCGCTCATGACCCAAATGGTGGTTTGGATGAACAAGCACGGCCGTAAAATGAAAAAGGAGCTTGAGTCCTCACTCAGTAGTGCGATGTCGACGTCCGGATTTTGGGGCGTCTCGGTCGTCGCCGCGTTAGCCGTCGCTCGCGAGGGGACGGAAACGGTGATTTATCTTTACGGCCTCAGTCTTGAGAGCTCGGGAGCGGGGATGGCGGTGGCGGCATTTGTGGGATTTGTTCTCGCGCTCTTTACGGCGTGGACAGTTTCGAGGGGGATTCGATTTCTCGATTATGGTCGGTTCTTCAAGATTACGAGTTTGGTTTTGTTGCTTTCGGCATCGGCGCTCGTCGTGACGGGGACCAATCGGCTGATTGAGATGGATTTTCTCCCTTCGTTGGTCAATCCCGTTTGGAACACCTCTTGGCTCTTGAGTGGGTCGGGAGTTATCGGCGGGATTATCTCGGCGTTTACCGGATACCGTCCGCGACCCTCGTTGATGCTTGTCATGATTTATGCTCTTTATTGGGTTCTGACGTTGGGATGGATTCAATGGGAAAGCCGAGTGTCCAAAGCGTCTTCTCTTGCAGCGGTGCCAGTCTCGCGTTAGAGATTATTTATGCCGAGTTCGCCAAATTCAACAGCTCCAAAATCTTCTAAGCTCCTGTCCTGCGGACGGCCGGGGCTACCGCTCGCATCAAAGCCGACAGCGACACGGATGACGGCGTGGCATCAGCAGCTTCGTGATTTTTTGACCGCTCAAGGGCTCAAGTATTCGGAGCAAAGATGGAAAATCGCTGAGCTCATTCTCGCGACGGGCGGCCATCTGGATGCCCAAGATATCGTTGAGCACGTGAAACAAAAGTATCCCGAGATCGGTGCAGCCACCGTCTATCGCAATATTAAAGTTCTTTGTGATGCGAAGATCTTAAAAGAATCTCTCAACGACCCCCATGGTCGAGTGGTTTATGAGCTGTACGATGACGATCACCACGATCACCTGGTGTGTTTGGATTGCGGCGGGATTTTCGAGTTTCATAGCGATAAGATCGAAGCGTTGCAGAATAATATCGTCCTTGGGATGCGCTTCACGCAGGTGCGACACCGCCATGTGGTTTACGCTCGCTGCGAGTTCAAAAAGAATTCTTAAAAACCTGTACGCTGTGAATGGCAGATCCCTTGCACATTTTCCGCAAGAGTGAAGAATCCAAACAGCAAACCTCCGAGGTTTCATCTCAACTTGTTTTACCTGTTTGCTATGGTTTGGCTGGTCATCATAGCGAACGATCTGTTTTTGCTTCGGCACAACGTCGATACCATCCCGTATAGTCAATTCATTCAAAGTGTGGATGCAAAGAAGGTGGCCGACGTATCGATCGGTAACGAACGAATCTTTGGAACGTTTCAAGATCCCGTACTCGCCGGACACACGAAAGAGTTCACCACCATTAAGGTGGATGACCCGACTTTGACTCAGCATTTGATGAGTGCAGGAGTTAAGTTTAGCGGGTTTCACGAGTCTACTTTTTTTCGAGATTTTTTATCTTGGGTGATCCTGGCCGGCGTGATTGCGGTGGTGTGGAGTTTTTTCATGAATCGCATGCAAGGAGCGCGGGGGGGCGGATTGCTTTCGATGGGTAAGTCGCGTGCGAAGATCTACGCCGAGCGGGGACTGAAAACCAAATTCGAAGACGTAGCCGGTGTGGATGAGGCAAAAGAGGAGCTGACGGAGATTGTGAGTTTCCTTCGAGATCCGGGGCAATTCACGCAGCTGGGGGGGCGGATGCCGAAGGGGGTTTTGCTCGTAGGACCGCCCGGAACAGGCAAGACACTTCTGGCTCGCGCGGTGGCAGGAGAGGCGGGGGTGCCATTTTTTTCGATCAACGGATCGGAGTTTGTCGAACTTTTTGTGGGTCTGGGGGCAGCGCGTGTTCGAGATCTTTTTGAACAAGCTCGTGCGCAAGCGCCGTGTATTATTTTTATCGATGAACTCGATGCGCTCGGTAAGGTGCGAGGGATCAGCGCTATCACGGGTTCATCCAACGATGAAAAAGAGCAAACGCTCAATCAACTTTTGGCGGAGATGGATGGGTTTGATACCGCAAGTGGGATTGTGCTTCTCGCAGCGACGAATCGCCCGGAAGTGCTGGATCCCGCTTTGCTTCGGGCCGGGCGGTTTGATCGGCACATTCTTGTCGATAAACCGGATCGAATGGGACGAATTAAAATTCTTCAGATCCATTTAAAACAAGTCAAAATGGCGGTCGGAGTGAATGTCGATGCATTGGCCGGGCTCACGGCGGGGTTTTCTGGCGCGGATCTTTCGAATCTCGTGAACGAAGCTGCATTGATGGCAACGAGAAGAAAGGCCGCCTCCGTTGAGTTACGAGATTTTAATGAAGCAATCGAGCGCGTGATTGCAGGTCCCGAGCGCCGAAGCCGATTGGTGAATGCGGCTGAAAAACGCAGAGTCGCTTTTCACGAAATGGGTCACGCCGTCGTCGCTCTTGCACTGGGTGAGGGCGAGGAGGTGCACAAAGTGAGTGTGATCCCTCGTGGTATTGGTGCTCTCGGTTACACTTTACGTCGTCCGACGGAAGATCGGTTTCTCATGAGCAAGCGCGAGCTTGAGTTTAAGATGGCCATCATGTTGGGAGGGCGTGCATCGGAGGTCGTTTTTTTTGACGACATCAGTACGGGTGCGGTTGATGACTTGGATAAGGCGACGGAGATCGCACGTGCAATGATCACGCGATACGGGATGAGCGCCAGTTTGGGATTGGCTGTTTATGAGCGAGAGCCCTCCCCTCTTTTGGGCGCGCAAGCGCTCGCACGGACGTCGAATTTCAGCGAAGAAACCGCTCGAGTTATCGACGAGGAAATCAAAACGCAGCTTGCCTTTGCACTCAAGCGCGCGATCGAAGTCGTGCGTCGCTATAGTTCGATGATCGAAGAAGCGGCGCAGATTCTCATCATTCGTGAGACGATCGATGAACCAGAGCTCAAATCACTGTGGAACAAACATCAGCTGCAGGGTCCCGCTCAAGTTATTGGCATTGCTTGATGGCGGTCTTTGCATAAATGTAGCAACCGTCAGTGCCGGCCGGTGGAGCGGGGAGTTTACAAACGGCATCTGCGTTTACGCCCGTCGTTGCGCCTTTGCCTAAGTGCCACATGGCTTCGATCTGAACGGTGCCCTGATCGCGAGTAGGATCGGCATGAGCGGCGCAATCCAGTTTGCCCCAGATATCGACACTAGTAGGCGTTGCACAGGAGCTTTGTGTCGCGCCGAATTTTGAAAACTGCACAAGTCCACCATCGACAGTGACCGAGAAGTCTCCATTCGGCATGGTCTCCCACAAGGTATCTAAGGAGCGTCGATCACCGCTTCGGACGGAGACGTATTTTTTATTGCAATCACCCATGATGATAATCGTGCGAAGTGATTCTTGAAGCTCCGCTGTGTCAGTCCCAATTGGGCAGTCCCACATTGAAATTTCAACGGGCTGGGGATCCGCAAGTGATCCGTAGGGGCATTGACTTGCGATCATTGCGCTGCCTTTGAGCGTCACCATGCCATCATTTGCGGTGGCCGGATCAGGTGCTGCTTGAGGAGCGTCACTTTCGGGAGGGGTTGGGTTTGCGATCGGCGGAGGGATGGGCTCCGGACTCGGTGGTTGAGGTGGTTTTCCACAACCGCTGTTGAGAGTGGCTGCGAGTGTCAGCGCGATCAGAAAAGAACTATTTTGAGAGTACTTTTTCATGAGTCCATCCATATTGGATCCTGCAGGAGTGCAATCCTGAAGCCAGCGGCTCGGTTTTCACACCCTTATCGATTGTTTTGTGGTAACCAGGCGTCACTTATATGGATACGACGGTCGCAGCACTTTTCATTCTCATGTCAGGGCATTGGCTTGGAGTTGGTACGCGCACAGATGCGTCGAGTCATCAGGTAAGTGCGCAAATTCAAGTCGACGTTCAGTCGAATGTCACCGGCGACCTTTTGACTTCAGTGAATCAAGTTCATGAGCTACGTTCCACTGACGGCGGCTCACAGCCCTACGATTATACCTACAGTTATTGGTTGCGGCCTCAGTCGGGAGGACTCTACGAAATGGGCCGAGATACCTCTCAAACGCAGGCCGTGGATTCTGTCGGGCATTTTGATCAAGATCACTTTGATCTCGAACAAAATATTGGCGGAGCCGATCCATTTACGATTCAGTCCCAAACGCTTTTTGGGGCTCCCGGAGAGGCCGACTATTCTGAGACAGTTTGGTATCACGGGAGTGTAATTTCGACTTCGGCAATTCACTACCACCGTGCATCCGACTCTGCTTTGCGATAGTATTGCAGGGAATGTCCCAGCCGCGCAAAAAAGCTCGTCATGCAATAGCTTCGTATTCAAATACGAGTTGGGCCCAACCGGACGCATTGTTAGGTTCGGCGGTTCGGCATCTTGCCTCGATGTCGCCGAAATTCAATTGGGTCGGCATCTATCTGCTCAAGGGCAAAGTTTTAGAGCTGGGTCCTTTTATTGGCGCGGCGACTGATCACAAACGGATACCGGTAGGCAGAGGGATCTGTGGCAAAGCCGTCGCTGAAAACCGGGATATCATCAACGTTCCGGACGTGACGAAGGACTCCGATTATTTGGCGTGCAGTCTGGAAACGAAATCCGAGTTAGTCGTGCTCATCCGCAATGCAGACGGTAAAATTTTAGGGCAGATCGACATCGATAGCCACGAAGCTGGCGCATTCGAGTCGACAGACGTTGAAGCGGTTGAAAAAGTAGCAAAGGAGCTCTCAAGCTTATGGCCAGAGTGAGGAAGGCGCAATCTACGCTAGATTCGATCTTTTTTTCTACACCGGAGCAAAAGGTGATGCGGCTTTTGTTGTCGGAGCCGACGACGTCATTTACGATTCGAGCGATCTCTTCCAAGTTGAAGGGTGTGCGGGGTTTGGGAGGAGTCGAAGGGATCACGGAAGTTTTGAACAAACTGTCGGAGTTGGGGCTGGTTGACTTTGTTGACAATCGACGCTCGGTTCGTGTGCATGACGAGTGCACGAGTGTTCGCGTATTGAAGTCTTTTTCGGCGATTTGTGACCTGGAGTCTTTGCGAGAGCAGTTGGAGCCGATTTCCACGAAGGCGATTCTTTTTGGTAACCGTGCAACTGGCCGCGCGCACTCGGATAGCGAGTACAATCTTTTTGTCGTGTCTGATCGCGCAGAAGAAGTGAAACAGATCGCCTCTCAACACCCGCTGGGTAAGCTGATTGTGACAGAGGTGCAGACGCCAGAGCTGTATGACGAGATTGATGCTCGCGATGGAGCATTGGCCCTCAAGCTCCAAGGGGGGCTTGTCTTATGGAGTTCAAGATGGTGAATGCAAAGTACCATTGCCCGGACTGCGGAAGCGGTCTTATCGAGGCCGATGTGGAGTTCTCTTCGTCAGCTAAAATGAGTCCGATGCGGTTTTTAAAGTTTCGTGTGGCGCCCTCCCTTTTGATGAGTTCCGCAGAATGTGGGGAGCTCCATGGCTTATCGAAACGCGAGGGCTCCGCAGCCGTTTACTTTGTGATGGAGTCCAAGCAAAACCCGGACGATATCTCTGGGGATCGCATTGCGGTGAAAGTGCCGGGACTCGAGAGTACGGAGATCTGGTTGCTTGAAGCCGGACAGCAGCCCGCCATTGACCGTGCGGCAGGTTTTGAAACTCGATCGCAATCACTGCTTGTGCTGAAGTCACGACAGCTCGCCGCACTTTTGGGTCACACGGGGCGCCCTCGCTCAGGTGTTTTGCTGGGCGCACATTGTCGACGTTGTTATGGACCGATTGGAGAGTCTGCGTAAATGAAACATTCCGATCGCAAGTATCTGATCCTTTTCGCATTGACGGCGGCAGTGATCGCGAGCGATCAGTTTACCAAGGGGCTCATGGTTGATAAGTTTAGGCTCGGTGAATCCATCCCGCTCTGGCATGGGTTTTTTAATCTCACCTATGTTCGCAATACAGGAGCGGCATTCGGGCTACTTGCTTCAAGTGATCCGAGGTTTCGGACTCCGTTTTTTATTGCAGTCCCATTGCTTGCCCTTGCCGCAATCGGATATATCTTTCGGAAGATTCCGGAACAGGACATCAAGCTTTCGTCAGCGTTGTCGCTCGTCGTGGGCGGCGCGATTGGTAATTTGATTGATCGTTTGCGATATGGATTTGTTGTCGATTTTTTAGATTTTCATTGGAAGTTTCAATATCACTTTCCAGCTTTCAACGTCGCGGATTCGGCCATTTGTATTGGCGTGGCGATCTTGATGTTGGATCTTCTCTTACAGGACGCAACCGATGTTCCCACTACTGTTTAAAATAGGTCCCATCCCCATTCATACTTATGGCTTCATGATCGCCATCGGGTTTTTGGCTTCGATTTGGCATATTCGCCGCACGACGGGCCGTGCGGGACTTGATGTAGAGAGGTGTGTGGATTTTGGATTTTGGGCACTCTTCCTTGGGTTTGTGGGCGCTCGGACCCTTTTTATCATCACTCGGCTGAGTTATTTTATGGCCGATCCGATTGCGATTTTTAAGATATGGGAAGGCGGACTGGTGTTTTTCGGTGGTCCGCTGGCTGTTGTTCCCTTCGCATTTTGGTATTTCAAAAAGTACAAGTTACCCCCTTGGAAAACGTCCGATGCACTGATCGGTGCGCTTCCGCTGGGCCATATGTTTGGACGTTTTGGATGCTTGGCGGCTGGATGTTGTTACGGTCGTCCGACAGGATCAGATTGGGGTATTCGGCTTTTTTCGGAGCTTGTAGATCGAGATCACCAAGGGATCCCGCTTCACCCAACCCAGTTGTATGAAGCGTCAGCTCTTTTTTTACTCTATCTCGGCATGGCTTATGTGCAGAAGCATAAAAAATTCGATGGGCAGGTCGTGCTCACCTATTTTATGGCGTATCCAATTATCAGAAGTATCGTCGAGATTTATCGTGGCGATTTGATTCGTGGGTTTGTCATTGATGGGGTTTTATCCACCAGTCAGTTCATCTCGCTTCTGGTCTTTGCAGGCGCTGCTGCGTTTTTAGTTTATCGATTGAGGCAGGTCCGGGGTCAACCGGTGAAACGATAGTGGGAGCCGCGAGGAAAATGTCCTCACGTCATCGAGTTCCTCCGCTGCTGTTGTCTTTTGTTTTGCTGGTCGGCATTTTCGAGACGAAAACCGTTTCCGCTCGAGAGCTACGCGATGCTCTTGGGACTTCGGTTCGCCTCTCGGATCAGCCTTCGCGAATCGTCACACTTGCGCCGTCCCTCGGTGAGCTCGTCGCGGATCTGCTGGAGGATGATCTCACAAAGATCGTGGGAGTGAGCGAATATACGGATTATCCGCCTGCGCTTGCGAGTGTCACTTCGATTGGGTCTTACACGAATTTCAGTATAGAAAAAGTGATTTCACTTCATCCCGATTTGGTTTTTGCGACGACCGACGGAAACTCGGAGGCCCAGATCGATCGCCTTCGGGCGCTGGGTGTGCCGGTGGTCGTGATCAAGGGCGAAAACTTTTCGGACTTTCAGGCTTCGATTGTGACGTTGGGTCTCGCGCTCGGGCTTGAAAAACGAGGGCTAGAGATGGTGGAACAGTTTAAAAGAGGGATCGAGAACTTTTCGGTCCGCGCTCGTCTTCGCAAGCCCAAGCGCGTTCTCATGCAACTCGGGGATGATCCGATGATCACGGTTGGGAACAAGTCGTTTTTGAACCAAGCCATCACCACAGTAGGAGCGCAAAATATATTTGGCGATCTCGATGCGCGCTATCCGAAACCGTCGATTGAAACGGTGGTTCAACGTGATCCGGATGTGATCGTTGTTGTCGAGTTGGGCAAGGATGTGAAAGTATTTCAACGAATGGTGGAGAAGTGGCAGCATCTCCCGAGTTTGAAAGCGGTGAAGACGAAGCAGGTTCGTCTATTGAAGGCCGACGCGCTGATTCGCCCGTCGTTGCGAATGCTCGAAGGTCTGTCGCTTTTGGAAAGAGCGATCTATGAATGACACTCGCTCCACTTTGCGCAGCTATATCTTGGCGATCGCGGTGTGGATCGCGACGTTCGTTGTAGCGATGAAAATCGGTGCCGTGACCGATGCCTCTGTTGACGTTTTGGTCGAGCTTCGTTTGCCTCGGACGTTGGCGGCCTCCGCAATCGGCGCGGGTCTTGCGGTTTCGGGAGCGGCTCTTCAGGCGCTTTTCGCCAATCCTCTTTGTGAGCCGTATACTTTGGGCATCTCATCCGGCAGTGCGCTCGGCGCCGTGCTCGGGGCGAGTTTGGGTTTGAACTGGATGTTTTCGGGTTTGGTGGGGACCGCATTTTTGGGGGCTTTGCTTTTTGCCGGGATCTTGTATTTGATTTCACTTCGCGAAGAGGTTGGGAGTCTTACGCTTTTGCTCACGGGCGTGATGATGGGTTTCCTTGGAACGAGTTTGGTGTCCATCTGGTTGGCGCTTTCGGATGCAAACGGGATCCAGGCGGCGATCCTGTGGCTCTTTGGCGATCTCACTCGCGTGAGACTTGACGGTGCTGTCTTTACATTTTTCGGTGTTGCGGCACTTTGTGTTTTTATTTGGATGAGATGGAGAGATCTTGATGCGCTCTTGATGGGCGAAGAAGATGCGATCTCGATGGGTGTGGAGATCTCAAGCGTCCGGCGGCGATTGATTCTTTTGATCTCACTGATGATTGGGCTTTGCGTGAGCGCGGGCGGGATGATTGGATTCATCGGTTTGGTGATCCCTCATTTTGTGCGCAAAACGGTAGGTTCTCTTCATCAGCGACTGATCCCGCTTTGTGCGGTTTGGGGGGCCGTGGCGCTGGTTGTTTCCGACACGCTTGCGCGCTCAGCGGTCCGGCCCTATGAGTTACCAGTAGGTGTGGTGACTGCGCTCGTGGGTGCGCCGGCTTTTTTGTGGATCATGATCAAGCGGAGAGGGATCCGATGAGCGCGTTTTTTGGAGCTTTTGGCATCACGTTCACACCGCATAAGCGAGAGAACCCGATATTGGAAGAAGTTTCGTTTGAGCTTGAGAAAGGCGAAATCCTCGCACTCATCGGCCCCAATGGATCTGGTAAAACGACGCTGCTCAAAGCGATATCTGGTCTTCATTCGCTCCGGGGGCGCGGTTGTTCGGGGGTTGTACAATTTAAGGGCAGCGATTTTTTATCTTTAAGTGCACGTGAACGTGCGCAAAGAGTGGCGTACGTGGGATCCGAATTGAATCCCGAGTTTCCACTCAGAGCGGAAGATGTCGTTTTACTCGGTCGAACTTCGCAGGGTGGATCGTTGCTTCATCGGATGAGCGAAGAGGATCGTCAACAGGTGCAGTGGGCGATGGAGCGAACATTTTGTTGGAGCTTCCGTCATCGGGAGCTGGCGAGCCTGAGTGGTGGCGAAAAACAACTTGTCGCTCTTGCCCGTGCGCTTGTTCAGGGTGCCAAAATTTTGCTGATCGACGAAGCGCTTTCGAAGATGGATCTCAATCATCAAGCGCAGGTAGGCAAAATGCTCCGATCTCTTGCACGTGAAGGTTGGTCGATCGTCCTCGTCGCGCATGATTTGAATCTCGCATCCGAATGGGCAAGTAGTGGAATATTGCTGAAAAATGGCCGAAAAGTCGCCTCTGGTCTCATGTCGGAAATAATTACCCAGGAAAAACTTCGCCTACTCTATCCAGAAACAAATCTCGTTGTGGCGCCGAATCCTGCAACAGGAACGCCAAAGATTTTTTTTGGTGCGACTGAATAATTTGTTACGAGAGCCGCTTGTGTCCGCGATAAAAACAGTTACTATTATTAAATGGCGCAAAGTTTCAGGAAGGAACGTACGCGCGAAAGAATCGCGCACCTAGAAGTGATCAAGAATCAAGCTGACGTGAGGCCGTTAAAAAAGCCACTTGTCATCGCGCTTGGTATTTTCACTTTCATTGTCTATCTTCTCACCCTGCATCCGACGGTGGGCGGAGGTGATGCCGGAGAGCTCACTGTGGCTGCTAGCCGCGTGGGTATCGTGCATCCCCCGGGTTATCCCCTCTTTTGTATATTGGGCAAGCTGCTCACGTTCCTCCCCTTCGGGACAGTGGCGTGGCGAGTGAACTTGCTCTCGGCACTTTGTGATACGGGCGCGGCCGTTTTGCTTTTCCTCTCTGTGACGGAGTGGACTGCGAATGTGTGGGCCGGGTTCCTTGCGGGAGGGCTTTTTGCTTTCTCTCCTCTCATCTGGGCCTATGCCGGATTGGCCGAGGTTTTCGCGCTCAATAATTTTTTTGCCGCCGGCCTGATCTACCTCTCCGTTCGGTACCACACCTCGCGTGATCGAAAGGTCGCCCTTTTCGCGACGTTCTTCTGGGGTTTGGGGTTATCGAATCATCACACGCTTCTTTTTTATGGAGCTCCTTGTTTGGCGTGGATGCTTTGGTCGGGTCGTCAGCAGCTCTTGAACGTGAAGACCCTTGCGACGATGGCAGGGCTGGGGTTGTTGGGATTTCTCCCTTATCTTTATCTGCCCATTGCCTCTTCGCATGTACCGGTGGTGGGTTGGGGTAACGAAACGTCATTCAGTGGCCTACTTCGACACTTTTTACGAGCGGAGTATGGCACGCTGAAACTCGGTACCGAACAAACAGGTAACGAAGGTGAACTCGCGAGACGTATTTATCTTTATCTTCGCTTTGTTCCCGAACAGCTTCTTTATGTTCTTCCCGCCCTTTCGGTTTGGGGGATCGTCAGTGGATGGAGAAACGAGCGTTGGGCTCCTATCACGCGGCTTTGGGCAATCACCGCGTGCGTCTATGTTTTCGTGTTTTCTGTCTTATCAAATATCGGGATTGAAGTTCCGTTGTCGGTTTCGGTTCAGTCTCGCTTTTTCCAGATGGCGAACATCGTCGTTTTCCTTTTCGCGGGGATCGGTCTCGCGACGGCAATGCGGACTTTTTCATGGCTGAATGTAAAGCTTGCTGCAACGTTTGTCATATGCGCCGTTCTTCTTCAGGTCGGACTTCATTATAAGAAGCTCGATTTTCACGATGATTGGACTTTCGCGGATTATGGGCATTCGATCCTGAATTCGCTGCCAGATCACTCGATCTTGATCATTCAAGGGGATCACTGCTTTGGAGTTTTGAATTATCTTCAGCAGTCTGAAGGTTTTCGGAAGACCGTTCATGTTCTCGATCAAAATTATATGACCTACGATTGGAGTCGTCGGTGGATGACGGCGAATTATCCGGACGTGAATTTTCCGGATCCAGGATTTTATGGTCGAGCGGGTTTTGGGATTAAGGACTTTTTGGATGTGAACCTGTCGCGCGATCCGGCTCATGCGGATGGCAAGTTTCAGGTCTTTGTTCTCAATGGGATTAGGCCTTGGGACGACACCTATAAGAAGACCTACAAATTGGTTCGCATGGGGATGGTTGAGAAGTTTGCGCCGATTGATGAACCGCTGGTGACGAGTGATTGGGTTGCTAAAAACGCGGACATTCTTAAAGGCGTCGATGTTGAGAAGCTACGAAAATGGGGCGAAGAGGACTGGGAGTTTCAGGTGATGAAGGAGTATCTGCAGTCTCGCTTTGTTTTCGGAACTGATGCTTTAAACCTTGGCACGTCTCATGGCAACGACCCCTATCTGCTCAATGTGGGTGTGCAGTCCCTTCGTTCGATTGAGAGTTTGTATCGTCCACCCAATCCGTTTTTGTATAAAAACCTTGGGATTGCTTACATGGGTCTAGCGAAATCCGATATCAAGGCTGTGCCGATGATGATCGACAGCTTTCAACGCTACTTGAGTTACAATCCGGGGGACCCGGAAGCTCCCGCGATTCGTGGGACGATCGCAAGTTACCAGCAAAAGCATTGAGACTGTGAGCGAATCATCGGTCGGAGTTCGCACGCGCTATCAGTTTGCGGGCACCTGCCATCGCTTCAGCTGGGTCTGCGCCAAAACGGCGGGTTAAAAGTGAAATCACTTCTTCGGCAGCAAAAACACGATTACGTTCGAACCCCGTTCTTTCTCGGATAATCCCCTTTTTGCGCAGGAGATCGACAGCCACATTTGCTGCCTGAGGACTGACGGAATACTTCTCTTGGAGCTGCTTCGCAGTAAAAATGGGGTGTGCCGTGAGCCAGGGGAGTGCTCGCGCTGCAGTCGATGCTTTTCGAAATCCTCCGAACGTTTGCCAATGCGAGGGCAGTGACTCAATATGTGTCCGCGTGCGCTGGGCTTCGCGATTCGATGCGATCACCGCTTCGGAGAAAAATTCGACGATCGGAGCGTAATTAAGTTTCTTTTGAGCGTTTTGTAAGGCGCCATAGTATTCGCTTCTTTCCTCTTCGATAAAAGCAGAAAGGTAGATCGGAAGTTTTCCGCCGCAAGCCATTTGGAGAGTGAGTAACATTCGGCCCACGCGGCCGTTTCCGTCGGAAAAGGGGTGTATCCCCTCAAAGTGTGCATGGACGATGGCCATCCGCACGACCAGAGGGATGCCCCATCCCGCGTCGCCTTGTTCGGCGAGCTGGGCGTCGGCGTACCATTTCATCGTATTTTGAAGGCAGCGTCGTACATGGCGTGCGGGTGGAGGATTGTAGATCGAATCTTCGGGGCGTTGAGTGTTGCCTCTGATCCACACAATCTCTCCGGGCTTCCCGGGTTCGCGTAGTTTGCCTGAAATGCCTCTAAAGCGCGGGTCTAGAGCCATCGTCCCACGATGGAGACGGGAAACGAGATCAACCGTAAAGATCGACAACCCTTTTTTGTCGACATGCGATAGTTCTTTTTCTAGCGTGTGTGCGTAGCCTCGGACGGAGTTGTTTTCGGATTTAGCTTTCCACCCGTCGAAGAGTTCGCCCGGTGTGAGTACGTGATCAATTGTCGACATGGTCCCTTCCATGCGAGAGCTTTCGACGGCTTCCTTGCGTAAGAACAAGTAAGAAATCAAATGATCCAATTCATGGGTCTCGTCCAAGCGCGGCTGGCGGAGTAGTGTCTCGCTCGCCCTTATGATCGCTTTGCTAGGAAGTTTTTTGGGCAATGTCCTCGGGGGTGCTGGAGGGACGACAAACCACATGTCCTGGCATTGGGGGTGATCGACTTTTGTGACACCAGAACCGAGAGATCGGTCGTATTTGCGGTTTAGATTCGGATGGAGTTCACGTGGGTTCATTTTCAACCTTGAATAAAAACTTCCTTATTCAAGGTTATATGATTAACCTTGAATAAGGAAGTTTTTATTCAAGGTTATGATTTTCTTAAAAAAACACTGCCACGTCAAAGTTATGCGAATACATCGTGAGCGGATCTGACGAGTACGAAAAGCCGTAATCCAGCGCAATTCGTGGCCCGATCCAGCCTAAGCCGAATCCATATCCGGCACCACGGCGTTGATTGAGATTCGGGATGGTGGCATTGTAGAATTGCCCGATTCGAATATAAAAATCCGTGAACGCCGTAAACTCGACTCCGGCTTCCGTTCCCCAAGGGCCGTGGTCCGGAGCATCGGGCATAAAGTGTGGATCTAGATAGAGCAGGACGAGTCCTTTGATGTTGATCTTCGTGCCGATGATAAACTCGCGGTAAAGATTGTAGGCTTTGCCACTTTCAAAAAGATTGTCGACAATCAGCGATGCCTGAAACCACTCGGTTGCAACGCCTGAGAACGAAAAGATACTATCCGTGATCGTGGGCAATCCGAAGCTCGGATCGTTCGGGAGAATTACCTTACCACCGATGCCGACCCCGTAGCGTTGTGCGAATCCGCGCGAGGCTCCGAAGTTGATCCACCGCGAGTCCCCTTTTTGAGTGTAGGCCGCGCCGGCCTGAAAAAGCTCTGAACGCCCATCTTGGATCGATACGTTCGCCATATGTCCGGCATAATCCGAGTAGCCCTGCGCATTGACGTTCCCAGCAGTGTACCAAAGATAGTCCGTTTCCACGCTATAGGCCGGGAGGAGGGAGGCATAAGATGGGTTCAAATAAATAGCGTCGTTGAGCAACGGTCCTGCGTGTCCCGCTCCGCCGAGAGCATCGGTTCGTGCTGAGTGAAAGTCAGACGCCCACCCCGAATTGGAGTAGAAAAAAGGGCCTGAAGAAATACCCCAAAAAACAAGCCACAGAAGAAAAACGACTGGGTTTGGGTAGCTGATCACGTTCCGAAAGAAGTTTTGCGAGCGATTTAACATATTGAATTGACTTAACATATGTGCATGGCGTCATTTTAGCTTTACATTTAACGCGAGAGACGCTAAGTGTTGCCCGCACTTATGGCATTACGCAAGGAAAAGCTCGAATCATTCAAAGAACAGCTCACTACGCGGCGCGAAGTCCTTGCAGCAGAGCTCCGTCAGGCGACGGCAGACTATATCGCGGATGAAACGACCTATGCCGACACGGTCGATCAGGCTTCGGCGGAGTCCGACAAAAGCCTACAAATGCAGATCAAAAACCGCGATCGCAACATTCTTTGGCAGATCGACACGGCTCTGAAGCGCATCGATGCCGGATCGTTCGGGGAATGTGAACAGTGCGGCGAATCAATTGCCGAGGCGCGCTTGAAGGCTTTTCTTTTCACAACTCTTTGCATCGATTGCAAAGCAGAGTTAGAGTCCGAAGAGCTTCGCTATCCAGGCCGGGTCTAACGGGTTTCTTTCCGTCGGGCCGTCTGGGTTAAGCTGGAGCAACTCGGGGGAAATATGAAAATTCGCAAAGCAGTGATCCCTGCAGCAGGGATGGGAACTCGGTTTCTTCCTGCCACAAAAGCGATCCCGAAAGAGATGATTCCGATCATCGATGTGCCCATGATCCAACATATTGTCGAAGAGGCAGTACGTTCAGGGATTCGCGACGTTGTTTTGGTGACAGCACGCCACAAAGAGGCGATCGAAAATCATTTTGATTCCAACTATGAGTTGGAGCACACGCTCGACGAAAAGCAAAAAACCGAACTCGCGGAAGTTTCGAGATCCATTGGCAAGCTTTGCAATTTGATCTCGATTCGGCAAAAGAATCCGATGGGCTTGGGACACGCCGTGCTTTGCGCGGAGCCCGCGATTGGGCGCGAGCCATTTGCCGTTCTTTTAGGCGACGATCTGATTGATTCAAAAGTCCCGTGCACTCAGCAACTCACGGAGGTTTACGAGCGTGAGCAGGCTTCAGTCGTCGCCGTGATGGAAGTTCCCGCGGAGGACGTCTCCAAATACGGCATCGTCGGTGGCGAGATGCTGAGCCGTGATTTGATGCACGTCAAAAAACTCGTTGAAAAGCCCTCGCCCGCACTTTCACCTTCTCGGTTCGCGATCCCGGGGCGGTATGTTTTATCTCCGACGATTTTTGATTGTCTGCGAGAAACGAAACCCGGCAAAGGTGGCGAAATCCAACTCACCGACGCCCTCCAACTTCTCGCCGAACGCGAGCGGCTGCTTGCTTATCGGTTTGTGGGAACCCGGTACGACGCGGGCGATCGCCTCGGGTTTATCGATGCGACCTTGGCCTTCGCACTCCGTCGTCCGGAGTTGAGCGCTGGAGTTCGCGAAATGATGAAAAAGCATTTAGAATCAAAATAACATGATTAAAAACCTGCTGTTTTTCGGAACCCTTTTTTTAATCCCATCGTACGAGGCTTTGGCCTATGTTCCTCCCGCGCAATTCATCATCAAATCATTGGTGAATAAACACGCTGGGTTTAAAGGGATTCGAGTCAAATCCAAAGTGACTCAATGGGAGGGGGATAAGCCTGGCACCTTTCATTTTAAAACTTTAACGACGTTTAACCAGCAGACCGGACTGATGAGAAGTTGGGCGATGAATGACCAAGACGTGAAGCTCTACTTTGTCGAGCGTAGGGTCGAAGCTCCACTTGCAGTGGATGCGCTTCTTTTTGTCGCGAATCCCGCAAGGGCTGAGAGCACGTTGATGGATCGAGGGATCCCGATTGGGGACGACAAAGATGGAGCTGGGGCGGAGTCCTTGGATCGGTTGAAGTCGGTTGCAACCTGGGTGCTTGGATCTGATCAAACCGCCCGTTTATGGATTGAGAAGGACACGTTCCTCCCTCTTCAGATGGTTTTTGGTTCCGCTAAAAATCAGATTCAAATCGGATTCGACGGATTTCATTTTTATCATGAGTTCCCGTATCCGCACACGATTGCGCTTGGGTTTCCGAACGGTTCGTTTTGGTTAAAAGATGAGACCGTAGATGTTTCGGTGAACTTGGATTTGGCGAAAGCAGACTCGATCTCTGCGCACGAGGCTCCAGGTTTCACGGACGCAGGTAAAGCGCTTCTCAGTACGCAACAAGAATTAATACAGAAGTACTATGAATTTATCCGCTGACCCCGCCCTGCCGAGCGAAGGCTATATTCTCTCGGTCGCAGTTCCCCGTCCGATTGACGGGCTTTTTACTTATAAATTAGCGGATGAGATGGTTGCCCAAGTTCAGGTCGGTGGTTGGGTCAAAGTTCCTTTCGGCCGTACGACGACCCATGCTTTTGTGGTGGAGTTGCCCAAGCGACTTTCGGAACTCAAAAGTGACGTGCCTGTTGCATCTCTTAAGTCCGTTCTTGAGGTGAGTGATCAAGGCGCTGTGTTTCCAGAGGATGTTTTGGCGCTCGCGAGATGGGCGTCCGAATATTATTCAGCACCTTTAGGCGAAGTGCTCCACTGCGCGGCTCCGCCGGCGGCCTTGGGATTGAAAAACGCGCGCAAAGAAGCGCGTTCTTTGAAGCAAAAAGAACTCGAAACTCGGAGTGCAACGCCCGTGCACCCTCTGAATGCCGCGCAACTTCTTGCCGTTGAAACTCTAGAAGCCGTTCGTGTGGCACCCCCTTCCGCACAGCCCAAAGTGGGGTTGCTTCACGGGGTGACGGGCAGTGGTAAAACGGAAGTTTACATGGAGCTCGCGCGCCGAACGCTGAGCGAGGGCAAAAGCGTTGTCCTTCTCGTTCCAGAGATTGCACTGACATCGCAGCTGCATCGGCGTTTAGAAGACGGGTTGGGTGTGACCGTAGGGCTGTGGCATTCGGCAGTGGCAGATGGTCGACGTCGAGACTTGAGCGCGGCACTTCGTTCGGGCGAGTTGCGTGTGATTGTCGGCGCTCGTTCAGCCGTGTTTGCGCCGTTACGCAATCTCGGCTTGATCGTGGTCGATGAAGAGCATGATCCGACTTACAAGCAAGAGGATCGGGTTCGGTATCAGGCTCGCGATTTGGCGATTGTGAGGGCGAAAATTTGCGGCGCGCTCACGGTTTTGGGGTCTGCAACCCCTTCTCTCGAAACGCGCGAGCGTGTTCGTGAGGGGCGTTACGCATTGGCGAGACTCGAACATCGCATTGCCGTGGGTGGGATGCCGACGATCGAACTAGTGGATCTGTGCATCGAAGAGCGAGTGGAAAAAGTTCAGGCCCCGCTGGCACGTAAAACGGTCGAAGTGATTCAAAAAACTTTGGATGACGGCGGTCAGGTCATGGTTTTTTTGAATCGCCGAGGGTACGCGGCGTTTCTCATCTGTCAGGACTGTGGCGAGACGGAAGAGTGTCCCAATTGTTCGATCTCTCTGACGGTTCATAAAAAAGATCGTCAGCTGCGTTGTCATGTTTGCGGGCATCAATCGGTGATCCCAGATGTTTGTCAAAAGTGTCAGAGCGACCAGCTTGAAGCGGTGGGTGCGGGTACGGAGAGTTTGGAAGAGGACTTCCCGAAGTTGCTCACCGGTGCGCGCACTTTGCGTTTGGACCGCGATCAGGTGACCAGTACGACGAGATTAGAAAAAATCCTCAATCAGTTTTCTTCCGGCGAGGCGAACCTTTTACTCGGCACTCAGATGTTGGTGAAGGGGCATGATTTTCCGGGGGTGACGTTGGTTGTGGTGGTCTTGGCGGACGCGCTTTTTCGATGGCCGGATTTTCGTGGTCCGGAGCGGGCGCTTCAGATTTTACAGCAAGTCTCCGGGCGGGCAGGTCGGGGTGAAAAGCCGGGGCGTGTTTTGATCCAAACCTATGATGTGGATCACCCCGTGATCCAGGTGCTGATGGGAACTCTTGGAGAGGATACGTTTTTGGAGTCCGAACGTGAGCTTCGCAAAATGCTGAACTACTCCCCATTTGGTCGGATGGCTCGGATCAGGTTTGAGAGCGAGACTTCGAACGATGCGAAGTCGAATGCGGCGGCTGTCGCCCAGGCCTTGAGTCCAGTATCCGAGGATTGGAAGATTGATCTACTCGGGCCGAGTGAAGCTTTTTTGGAGCGTGCAAAGGGGATTTATCGCTGGGATCTTCTCATTAAGGCGACCGATATACGGGGTCTTCAGCGCGCCATTTTTCTGGCGAAAGATCTGTGTCAGCGGAAAAAAGCGCATTTTATAGTCGATGTCGATCCCTATGGGGTAGGATAGAAGTCGGAGTGTTTGATCCCGACTATGGCCGAAGAAAAGAAGACGGATAAAAAAACGATTCGTAATAGTTCCATGCGTGACCGCGCGAAAGCGGTGATGAAAGCGGCCGAAGACGCCGCCGCGCGAACCGAAGCCGAACATCGGCGTAAAATGCTTCGACATCGCATCGATGTCGCGACCGCGGGCGTGAGAGCCTATCGTGTAAAAAAAATGGGCGAGGCGGTGAAGAATTTCCTCACCTACCTGCATATTTTAGAGGATTGGAAAGGTGTCGGCGAAGGCGGCCTGACGCCGAATCATTTTAAGATCCCCGATGATACTCCGGAGCTTCTATTGATTAGCGGGGTTTACTGGGATTTGGTTAAACTTTACGATCGTACGGATTCGGCCGAAAAACAGCGGGAGTTCTACAAGTATCTGGAAAAATACATTCTCTTCTCCAAAGGCATGCCGTTTCAGGCGTTGTGCGGAGAGTCGCTGCGCAAATACATTTCGAACGAAAAGCCGCGGCATCGGGCGGAGTTTAAGAATGCGTATAAGATGATGACGGGTTCGCCTTGCTTCGTCGCGACGTCGTTGATTGATGTTTCGGATCTCGAAACTCTGCCGCGTCTGCGAGTCTTCCGTGACGAGACGTTGATGAAATCCCGCGCCGGACGCGCGTTTGTCGAGTGGTATTATCGCCATGGAGAGAGTTTTGCTGCTCGCGTGGATGGCTTGCCAGAGCCCGTGCGTGTGTTGTTGGCTCGAGCCCTAGACGTCGTTGCGAAATATCTTTAGTGCAGTACCGTTCCGATGCGCTCAGGTCGGAAGATGAACTGACTGTCCGAAAGATTCATCCACAAGGAGAGCCAGATCACGACGGCTCGGCCTTTGACGTTTCGATACGGGACGAAGCCCCAGAAGCGGCTGTCGTTTGAGAAGTCACGGTTGTCACCCATCACAAAAAGGCTATCCGGCGGTACGGTGACAGCAGGATGGCTCTCTTCCATGAAATTGTTCTTGTCGAGCATCATCATGTGATCGTGGTTGTCGAGGTGTTCGACGTAAAGATCGAGATTTTGTGGATTGTACTTGGGGTCGTCGAGGGATTTGAAAACTTTGGGTCCCAGCGTCTCATTGGCTATGTCGCGCTTCACTTCTTGATCGTTGATGTAGACCACTTTGTTACGAATCTCGACCTTATCGCCCGGTATCCCGACGACGCGTTTGATGTAATAAAAACTCTCGTCCTTCGGATACATGAACACGATAATATCACCCCGCTTGGGGGGCTCGCGTTTGACGGCGAAGATGGGGTGATCCGTGATCAGATCTGAAAACGGGATCTTAAAGCCATAGGCGAATTTGTTCACGAAGATGTGATCGCCCACGAGGAGGGTAGGGATCATGGAGCCCGATGGGATCTTAAAAGCTTCAACGACACTCGAGCGAATCATGAAAACGATCAAAAGTGCTAAACCGAGTGAGGTGACGTTCTCAATGAGCCAACTTTTACGTGATTTGGGTTCGGACGGCACGGGTTGCTGAGGGGGGGGGCTGATTTTCTGACATTTCAAATCATACGATAACTCCAATTGCCTGATGTCACAAGTGAAAGACTTGGCAATTCGGCGCTCACCCGTCTAAACTGGGACTGCAAACACATGAAAACCTTAGATCGATACATCACTGCGGTTTTTCTTCGAAACTTCGGTCTTGCAACGCTGGCGCTCACGAGCCTTTTTCTATTTCAAAAGCTCTTGGGCGAACTTTTCGAGCGCCAGTATCCGAGCAATCAGGTCATTATCTACAATCTTCTTCACTTGCCCGATATCCTGATTCAGATGACTCCGCCGGCAGTTTTGCTGGCGACGGTGCTGACATTGTCCGGCCTCTCTCGATCGAATGAATTGACCGCCTGTTTTTCGATCGGGATCGGTTTGCGCCGGATTGCGGCTGTGATTCTTGCGATTGTTTTTATGATCTCGTGTTTTGTGCTCATCATCGAGGATCGCATTCTGCCCCCCACGTTTAGGATTCGAACGACTTATTATATGCGAGTGATGCAGAATCGGCCGGACTTTTTTCTCGATATCAAGCAGGACAAGATTTGGTACCGATCTAAAAACCTCATCTACAATCTGCGGACGTTTGACTATAAAACCCAACGGATTACGGGTATGGCGGTTTACACGTTTGACGACGGTTTTAATCTCATGCAAGTCGTCGATGCTTCGCACGCCGAATATCGCACAAACGGATGGCATTTGATGGACGGGACGGTGACAGTTTTTTCGAAAGAAGACCCCTTCCCGCTGACGCAAAAATTTGAAGAAAAAGACCTTCCCATCACCGAGACGCCGCGGGATTTTCAGGAGATCGAAAAAGAAGTGGACGGCCTTCGACTCAAGGAGCTTTGGGCCTATATCCAACGGATGAAAAGTGCGGGAGCGGACACCAAGTCGTATGAAGTGAAGTTTCACTCTCGCATTAGCTTGAGCTTTATCCCAGTCGTGATGTGCATCCTCGGGATCCCGTTCTCCACGCGCGGGAAGCGCGAAGGCGGGATGGCGAAGGACTTGGGGATTTGCCTGAGTTTCACGTTTTTCTATTGGCTTTTTTACTCCATAGGGCTATCTCTGGGGATAAATGGCGCGCTGCCGCCGTGGCTTGCCGCCTGGCTTCCGAGCGTGGTTTTCGTGATGTTGTCGGCGGGTTTGATCACTCGTCGGCGCACTTAAAAATTTCATGGCAAAGTTAAAAATTTATACCTATCCCGATCTCGTTTTGACTCAAAAGGCGCTTCCGGTTGCTCGCGTGGAGAAGTCGTTTCACAAGTTGGCCGATGATATGCTGGAGACGATGTACGAGGCGCCCGGTATTGGACTTGCGGCCAATCAGGTGGGCATTTTACAGCGGATCTTAGTGCTCGATACGGATTATGATTATGAAGAGCTTGAAGAGGGGCAAACCCCGCCGAAGGGCGCTGAAGTGATCAACGGCGGTGTGATCACGAATCGCAAGCCACGAATTATTTTTAATCCCGAGATTGTTTATACCGAAGGCACGACGACTTTTAGTGAGGGTTGCCTCTCAGTTCCCGAATTCAATGCAGATGTGAAGCGCTTTGAAAAAGTGAAGCTCACCTATCAAGACATCGACGGACTGACGCATACTCTGGCTGCCGACGGGTTGCTTGCGATCGCGATTCAGCATGAGATCGATCATCTTGAGGGGAAGCTTTTTATCGACCGATTGAGCCCACTCAAAAAAGAGATGGTGCGCAAGCGACTCAAAAAAGAACGCGCCGAGCGTGAGGCAGAAGATCTCGAGTTCCCGTCAGCCGAAAAAAAGTCAAAAAGTAAAGGCTTCTAATCCCTATGTCGAGTGCTCTTAACGTTGTTTTCATGGGGACCCCGGAGTTTGCAGTTCGCCCTCTGGAGGCAATCGTGGCGGCTGGCCATCGGGTCGTCGGCGTTTATACCCAGCCCGATCGTCCCGTGGGTCGCGGTCTGGATCTTCGCCCATCGGCGGTAAAAAAACGCGCACTCGAATTGGGCTTAAGCATCCATCAACCCGAAAGACTCTCCTTGCCGGGTGAGTTTGAAAAACTGCAGGCCCTCGCGCCCGACGTGATCGTGGTGGTGGCTTATGGACAGATTTTAAGAACGAACGTGCTCCAGCTGCCACGTCTCGGGTGTGTGAATATTCATTCCTCACTCCTGCCTCGCTGGCGAGGGGCTGCGCCGATACAATGGGCGATCCTGGGTGGAGACGCGGAGTCCGGCGTTACGACGATGAAACTCGTTGAGAAGTTGGATGCCGGAGATATTTTGCTTCAGGCTCGGACGCCGATTTCCTCCGAAGATACGGCGGGAACTCTACATGATCGACTGATGCAAATGGGCGCCGATCTGATCGTACCGACTCTACAGGGATTGGCGGAGGGTTCTTTGCGTGGTGAGGTTCAGGACGAATCTCAAGTCACCTATGCAGCTAAACTCAGCAAAGAGATGGAGTGGCTCGATTCTGCACAAACGGCGGAGGTTCTCGATCGCCGAGTACGTGCGCTGAATCCTTGGCCGGGTACGAGTGTTTGGTTGGGCGGCAATCGATTAAAAGTAAAACGCGCGCGCCTCCGCCGTGATATATCAGGGCAAAAAGGCAAAGTTTATGAACGTGCCGGGATGTTACTTCTCGGCACGGAGTCAGGTGCGCTTGAACTTCTGAGTGTCCAATGGGATGGCAAAAAAGAAGTGGATAGTGCGGGATTTTTAAATGGCCTCAAAGGCCGCGGTCAGGCTCTCCCTCTCGAGAGCGATCAGAAAGCAGACGGTCCCCTCAATGAAGAAAAAAAATAAATCCTCCTCCTCCTCAAAAGTCCTGATCGCGCCGTCGCTGTTGTCCGCGGATTTTGCGCGGCTCGGAGATGAAGTCCGCGAGATCGAAGCGGCGGGCGCCGATTGGCTTCACATCGACGTGATGGACGGACATTTTGTGCCGAATCTCACGATTGGGCCATTGGTGGTGAGTGCGCTTCAGCCGGTGACGAAGCTCCCGTTGGATTGTCATCTCATGGTGTCGCGACCTGAAGATTGGGTCGACGGATTCGCCAAGGCGGGAGCGGACGTGATCACGGTTCACGCTGAGTCGACTCTGCACTTAGATCGCCTGCTTCATCGCATCCGCGAACAGGGCTGCGGTGTTGGCGTCTCGATCAACCCCGCGACGTCATTGTCGGCGATTGAAGAGGTTTTGGACCTGGTGGACTTGGTTTTGATCATGAGCGTGAACCCGGGGTTTGGTGGGCAGAAGTTTATTGAGAGTTCGCTTTCAAAAATTCAACGGCTTGCAAAGGTGCGTGGAGATCGTGGGTTTTTAATTCAAGTCGATGGTGGTGTGAATGCGTCGAATATGGGCGTGCTTCGCAAGGCGGGAGCTGATGTTTTTGTCGCCGGCAGCGCCGTTTTTGGTGAAAAAGATCGCGCTCGCGCCATCTCGAAGCTTCGTTTAGGAGCGGAGAAATAAATGGAAACTCTCAAACTCGGTGCAAAATCACTCAAGCTCGAAGACGTTCGCGAAGTGGCCCTTAACAGCCGCCGTGTTGCGCTCTCTCCCAAGGCCATCCAAAAAATTAATCGATCCTATAAGTATCTGCAAGGCGAGATCAAAAAGGGCGGCGCGCTCTATGGAGTGAACACGGGTTTTGGTTTGCTTTCCAATGTTCGTATCCCGGATGCGGATATCGAAACGCTTCAATACAATCTTTTGCGTTCCCATGCTTGTGGTGTGGGGCCGTCGATGTCCGATCGCTTCGTGCGCGCTATGCTTCTTTTGCGCGCGAACGCACTCGCGCTCGGGAACTCGGGCGTGAGATTGCAGCTTGTGGAACAGCTTCTTTCACTTTTGAACGCCGGTGTTTATCCCGTGATCCCTGCTCAGGGTTCGGTGGGCGCGAGTGGGGATTTGGCGCCCCTTTCACATTTGGCACTGGTTCTGATTGGTGAAGGTCGGGCTCGTTACAAAGGTAAAGAGATGACCGGCGCGCAGGCTCTCTCAAAAGCTGGACTGAAACCGATCCGTCTTGGGCCTAAAGAGGGTCTTGCTTTGATCAACGGCACTCAGTTCATGACAGCGATCGGCACTTTGACGTTGCTCGAAGCGGAGCATCTTTGTGATGTTGCCGACGTGGCAGGTGCGATGACGATCGAAGCGTTACGTGGGACGTCTTCTGCTTTTGAGCCCGAGATCCACGCCGTTCGTCCTCACCCGGGGCAAGTTTTTGTCGCTAAGAGAATGCTCAAACTTCTTCATTCTGGAGGCGGTAAGAGTAAAATCGCGCTCAGTCACGCGGACTGTGACAAGGTCCAAGATCCGTATAGTTTGCGTTGCATCCCGCAGGTTCACGGTGCTAGCCGGGATACTTTGGCCTTTGTTCGCGGAGTGCTTGAGCGAGAAGTGAACTCTGTGACGGACAATCCTTTGGTTTTCCCGGAGGCAAAAAAGATTTTGAGTGGTGGTAATTTTCACGGGCAGATTGTTGCGATTGCGATGGATGCGCTCTCGATTGCCGCCGCTGAATTGGCGAGTATCTCGGAACAGCGAATGGAGAAGCTGATCAACCCTGCGATCTCTGGATTGCCTGCGTTTTTGACATCCAAGGGTGGCCTCAATAGCGGATTCATGATCGTGCAAGTGGCGGCGGCCAGTATTGTTTCAGAGAATAAAACACTTTGTCATCCGGCGAGCGTGGATTCGATTCCGACGTCCGCAGATAAAGAAGATCATGTGAGTATGGGTGCATGGGCTGCGCGAAAAGCGGGCCGCGTGGTGACCAATACCCGTCGAGTTCTTGCAATGGAGCTTCTTGCGGCGGCGCAGGGAGTGGATCTCCTGCGCCCGCTGAAGAGTTCGAAAGTCTTAGAGCAGGCTCACAAAATGATCCGGAAACTTGCGCCCTATGTGGATGTGGATCGGCCATTTCATGAAGATTTCACTGCGATTGAGAAGCTAATCCAATCGTATAAAATTGATGAGTTAATTTCCCGTCTTTAAATAATTTTTGGGAATACCTTTTGGAGGATCTAAATCGATGAGCTCTTCTCCCCGCGTCGTTCGCGCAAAACATGGCAATCAATTGGAGTGCAAAGGTTGGCAACAAGAAGCCGCGCTTCGCATGCTGATGAACAATCTCGATCCAGATGTCGCTGAGAGACCTGACGAGTTGATCGTGTACGGCGGCAACGGACGGGCTGCGCGAAACTGGGATTGCTTTGATGCGATCGTGAGTTCGCTCAAAGAGCTTCGTGATGATCAGACGTTATTGATCCAAAGCGGTAAACCCGTCGCAGTGATGCCGACGCATAAACTTGCGCCCCGAGTTTTGCTTTCGAATTCGATGCTCGTGCCGAAGTGGGCGACGTGGGAGCATTTTCGAGATCTCGAAGATCGCGGTTTGATGATGTACGGACAGATGACGGCAGGATCGTGGATCTATATCGGGACCCAAGGGATCGTGCAGGGGACGTATGAAACTTTTGCGGAAGCTGGACGACAGCATTTCAAAGGCGACCTCGGCGGTCGTGTCGTTTTAACGGCAGGGCTCGGAGGGATGGGGGGCGCGCAGCCGTTGGCAGCTTCGATGGCCGGCGCCGTATCGCTCAACGTTGAAGTCGATGCAACGCGTGCTCGACGTCGGCTCGAAACTCGTTATCTGGACGAGTTGGCGACGGATCTCCCGGACGCGCTGAGGCGGGTGGAGGCCGCAAAAAAAGCTCGAAAAGGCCTTAGTATCGGTCTTGTTGGTAACGCCGCGGAAGTTCACTGGGCGTTGCTTAAGGCGGGATTTGCGCCAGACTTGGTAACGGATCAAACGAGTGCGCACGATGAGCTCAATGGATATATCCCCGAGGGGTTGTCCGTTGAAGCGGCGGTGGATCTCCGCAAAAAAGATCCTAAAGGTTATATCGAGCGATCGATTGCAAGCATGGGTCGTCACGTCGAGGCGATGCTTGAGTTTAAAAAGCGGGGCGCTCACGTTTTCGATTACGGGAACAATATTCGCGCGCAAGCGGTGAAGGCCGGTGTTCGTAACGCATTTGATTTCCTCGGCTTTGTTCCGGCTTATATTCGCCCTCAGTTTTGCGAAGGGCGTGGGCCGTTTAGGTGGGCGGCGCTCTCGGGGGATCCACGAGATATTGCGGTGACGGATCAAGCGATGCTCGAACTTTTCCCGGAGGACAAGGGGCTCGCGCGATGGCTGTCGATGGCGCAGGAGCGGATTCAGTTTCAGGGACTGCCGGCGCGGATTTGTTGGTTGGGATACGGCCAACGTGAAAAAGCGGGGATGAAATTCAACGAGCTCGTTCGCACGGGTCGAGTGAAAGCCCCCATCGTGATTGGCCGCGATCACTTGGATTGCGGATCGGTTGCCTCACCGAATCGCGAGACGGAAGGGATGATCGACGGCTCTGACGCTGTTGCGGATTGGCCCGTCTTGAACGCTTTAGTGAATGCAGTGAACGGCGCTTCGTGGGTGAGTCTTCATCACGGCGGCGGTGTCGGGATTGGATATTCGATCCACTCTGGGATGGTGGTCGTCGCAGACGGAACGGCGGATGCGGATTGGCGACTTGAACGAGTGCTCAACTCCGATCCTGGGATGGGAATCGTTCGTCATGCAGACGCGGGATACGAGATCGCGACGAAAATCGCAAAAGGCTCCTTTGCTGCTCGCGGCGGCAAAGTGCCGATGGCCAAGTAGGGGCCATATATGGGTATTGGGGCAATTCAGGTTTTGATCCACGCAAGCGAATTGCTGACCGGCGAAGGGATTCGTCGCAAGGACGGTCGTCGCGTGAAACCACAAGACGTGGGACGCATCCCGGACGGAGCGCTCGTGTGTCGAGATGGCAAAGTCGAGTGGGTGGGACCGACGTCTAAACTTCCGGCCAAATATGCACGCGCGAAAAAAACCGATCTCAAGGGTCTTCAGGCGGTGATCCCCGGGTTGGTGGATTGTCATAATCATTTGATTTTCGCCGGAGACCGATCGGAAGATTTCGCGGCCCGATGTGGTGGGGCGACCTATCAGGAAATCGCGGCTCGCGGCGGCGGTATCGCGCGCACCGTGAGCGAAACCCGCAAAGCGACGTCCAAAGAGCTTGAGCGTCTTGCAACCGCCCGTCTTCGTGAGCTCGCCAGTCATGGTGTTCGAACCGTCGAAATCAAAAGTGGCTACGGTCTTTCACTCGAGGCTGAGATCAAAATATTAGAAGTCATCCCAAGACTTCGGAAAAAGTTCCCGCACCTCACGCTTACGGCGACTTTTTTGGGTGCGCATGATTTCCCAAAAGAACGCACTCGCGCGGAATATCTGGATGACCTTGTGAGCCGGATGCTCCCCCTCGTTGCGAAGCGGAAGCTTGCCGATGCCTGCGATGTTTTTGTCGACGAAGGGTATTATACCTGTGAAGAAGCTCGTCGGATTCTCACTCGCGCTCGCGAGTTGGGACTGAAGATCAAGTTCCACGCGGATGAGCTCGCCAATACCGAAAGTGCGACGCTCGCGGCTCATATGGGCGCTCTCTCGGCGGATCATTTGCTCAAAATTTCGGATCACGGTGTTCAAGCTCTCGCGAAATCTCAAACGGTCGCGGTGCTTTTGCCCGGCACGGCTTTTTATCTCAAAGCTTCTCACGCTCCAGCTCGAAAACTCATTGAGGCGGGTGTGGCCGTTGCGATCGCGACGGATTTTAATCCCGGCACGTGCGTGATGCTCTCTCTCCCGAGTGTAATGACGATTGCGGCGTTGTATCTGGGGATGACGGGCGCAGAACTTCTGGCTGCAACAACCTACAACGCCGCCAAAGCCCTCGGCTTGGAAAAATGCAAGGGCACCCTCACAAAAGGGATGGATGCCGACTTCGCGGTCCTTCCCTACGCGCGCTTTGAAGAGCTCTACTACCACTTTGCGAGGTGAGCCTCACCTTTTGGTGGGGTGGTCCCCCCTCTTTGGTAGAGGAACGCGTTATTTGTCGCTCTTTGGCTTGTTTTCTTTGTATCCAGGCAGGTGACGGGCATCTTCGCTGCGAGCAAGTTTGAGTGCTGCGGCGGTCGCTTTGGCGAAGCCCTCTTCGGTGCGATCGACGACGAGGTTTTTGCGCAAAAAATCGGCCCAATGAAACTCGCAAAACGGCAGCGGCGTTTTATCGTAAGCGCCCTCCTCACGAATCACCCACGCAAGACTGCGATAGAGATCGTCCGCGAGCCCGCGCACGTTGAGAGGTAAGTTGATATACTCGTGCGGACCTTTGCCAAATTGATCGTAAAGGTGCGTCCACTTGCGTTTGTGCATCTCGTCCCAAAATTCTTTTTTACCCAAATGTGACAAGTCGGCTTCGACATGAGTGACGACTTTGTCGAGTCCCATCTCCCAGCACGCGCGAACGAGGTGATGGTGATCGATGATGTGAGCCTGCCCGTCGGAACACAAAACGACGGGGACGGGGTGGGCTTCAAGGTATTCTTGAAGCTCCTTCTCCTTAAGTTTTTGCAGTTTTTTGATCTTTTTTTCGACTTCAACCATCCCGACTGCAAACTGCGTGGGACGGAGGTCGAAGAGATTCCGTTTCATGATTTTTTCCGATACTCGAACCGATGGTGAAACACCCAATAGAAAATAAACGCCGAGAACAAGCCGGCGATCACATCAATCACATAATGCTGTTTGGTAGTGAGGGTGGAGACGGCGATTGCCGTTGCCCAGACGAAGAAGAACCAAAACTTTTCACGTTGCTCATCGAGGAAAATAAAACTCGAGAGATAAACACTGCTCACATGCAAACTCGGACAGCAGTTTGCCGGCGTATCCGACGCACGAAGCGAACTAAATAGATAATAAGTCACCGGATCTAAAGTGCTGGGTAACGGAAACCCGTCACGTGGATAAGTCGTTGGCCAAATCCAAAAAATCGCGACACTCAGCGTTTGCATCGCCAGGAACGAGTAAAAATACTTGTTCAAGTTCACCATGTCTCGGCACGTGATGTAGACCGAAACAAAAAGGATGTATTCGCCGACATAGATCCACACGGTCTGCGGGATGAACGGCGTACTTCGATCAATCCAGGTCATGTGCAGGAGTTGAGGCTCGCTCAAATGAAAATGATTCGAAGCCAAGTACAAAAAGGCGGCCGTCAAAAACAGAATCACGCCATAAAAATATTTTGTCTCCTGAGTGAGGAACAAAGGGAGCGTCCATCTTTTTGCGGCATTCGATGTCCCGCTCGTCGCGCTGTTCACAGAGATAACCACTGTGCAAGTTTGGTGTGGATCTCGTCGCTGTTCCAATCATACTCGCCGTTCACGAGCATCAATACTTTGCGGTCGTGATTGATAATCGCAGTCAGCGGGATGGCGTGAACATCGAAAATCTCCGCAAGCTTTGAATCCGGATCCGTGAAAACTGGAAAGTCGATGCCCAGATGTTGAATGCTTTTGGGTAAAACCGCTTCTGGGTTTTCATCCACGTTCAAGGGTAGAACCTGGAAACCTTTATCCACCGGGAAACTGTGTTGGAGTTTGACGATCGAGGGCATCTCCACGACGCAGGCTTCACACCAAGTCGCCCAAAAATTGATCAGCTGAACTTTTGATTTCAGCTCCGAATGATGAATGAGGGCGCCGCCAAACTGTTTCACCGAAAAGTCAGGAAGGGTCGATCCCACAGCGATCTCCCCGCCCGCAGCAGCAGCAGGCGCAGTAGAGCTTGTAGTCGCCGTTCGCGTCTGTCCCATTTGACTCTTAATTAGGGAGAGTCCGCCTACGACGAGGGCCAGAATCACGGCGATGGGAGCCAGGATTTTCAGAAGACTGGGTTTGGATTGTGGGTCAGGTGTTGTCATTGGATGTCATTCTACCTTAGAATAGGTCATATGAAAAAGCCCTTCCATACGCTACTGAAAGATGACGAAGGACAGGCGGTCGTCGAGTACGTGCTGATGATCGTTCTAGCCCTGGGGGTCGTGGGGATCGTAGGGGTCGGTTTTCGCAGGATAGCGGCGACTCTTTGGGAAACGTTCACCCGCGATATCACGGCCGCATGTCCCGGCTGCCCGGCCGATCCCCGGTATAGGATCAAGTAGTTATTGTCGCTTTTCGACTGGGCCATTCCAGATTTGGGCGACGAAGAAAATCTCCTTACTCTCCTTGCGGGTACTCTTGGGTCGGATCACCTCTACGCGTTCGAACTTTGAGCGCAAAAGGTTACGAAAAGCCTCGAATTCATCGCTGTGAAACAGTTTACAAACGAAGGCCCCCTTCGGACGGAGGTACTTCTCGGCTGTCGAAAGCGCAAGATCGCAAAGCTCAAGCGAGCGCATCTGGTCCGTCACGCGAACACCGATCGTCTTTGGGGCCATATCAGATAGCACGACATCAAACGGAGGGGCTATTCCGTTTTCGGCCATGGTTTTGTCTAGGTCCAGCTGGCGCATGTCAGCAGTGATAAAAACCGCATTTTGGAGGGTCAATTTGATGGGCTGGATATCGATCCCGAGCACCCGGCCTTTGATACCGACCTGTTTGCACGCGTACTGGGACCACGATCCTGGAGCGGCCCCCAGATCGAGGACTTTGTACCCCTGCTTGAAGATTTTATACCGCTCATTGATCTCCTGGAGTTTGAAAACGGAGCGCGCGGCGTAGTTCTCTTCCTTCGCTTTTTTAAAAAAGTAGTCTTTTGGGTTATACGCCATGGGTGCAGCGTAAGGCGGTGGTTCGCTCGTTGCAAGCAATTGGTTGTAAAAAAAAATTCGAACGAAAGGTGTAACAAATGACCCTCATTCAAAAAGGTAAGTGGTTCGCTTTGATCCTCCTGGCAGGCATTGCCGCGTCTCAAGTTCATGTCGCACAGGCCGACGAACAATCGGTTTATTCGGGCGGTCGCCCGAACGCCTCCGCAGGGGGCGGGAGTCTTGGCCTCGGTATTTTGCTCGGCGAGCCGATCGGCTTAACCGCCGAACGTTGGTTGGGAGATGTTTATTCAGTGGACGGCATGGCCAGTTACTCGTGGAGCAAATTCATTGAGGTTGCGGCGGATTTTAAAGTGCATTTCCCCAATGCGGTGCCTTGGGGCGGTAAGAATGAATTCGTGCCCTATGTCGGGGTCGGTTTGATCGGGTTTTCGAGCACGACAACCGATTTCACCGGTTCTAACTCCAATTTGGCCACGAGTTTGTACCGTAACGATACGACCAGTACGCTTGCGCTAGGTGCCCGTGTGCCCGTGGGCTTGGAGTGGTTGCCGAAGCAATCGGCGATCGGAGTCTTTGCAGAAGTCGATCCGGGTTACGGCTTTATCCCTACGGGATTCGGATTCTTCCAAGCTGACTTGGGTATCCGGCTCTATATCTAAGGTTACTCAAGCGAGGCTATTTTATACCGAGTAGCACGCGCGCGTCCTTCCGTGTCGAGGAGTTGCCGGTGAACCGCCTCAGTGAGGAGGCGGTTCATAGATCGGCGCGAAGTCTTTATGATCTTTGCGGCTTCGGCTGACGTAAAAGAGGCATCTCCCACCCGACCTTGTAGGGTGCGAATCAAGTTTAGCAGGCTTTTCGGAGGATTTGACGATGGAGCTGAACAAACCTTGAGTGAAAGAGGGCCTGAGAGCGTAAAATCTCCACGACTTTCGAAGACCGTGAGAGGGATATTCGCCCGAGCAAGCTCCTGTCTTAAACGATGTAAAAGTTGATAAACGCAATTCGGAGAGCTCTCGAGATTGAAATGTCGATCCGGATAAATCTTTGAAAAAAGCGTCGTGGTTGTCGACGGTTTGTAGAAATCTTGAGCAAGCGTACGTAGGAGCGTGAGTAGCTTTTGCTGGGGCTTAAAATAGGTTTGAGGATGAAACGAATTCTCACCAGAACTGAGATCCAGGTGACCTCGAGGCTCTTTCGCGTCGAGGTTCCAGATAATAGTGTCCGCCAAAGACTCGCGACCGAGGCCCCTCCGCTCGAGTTCCTTTTCAAGGCGCGCGCGGTAGGAGGGGTAAGGTGTTCCAAAGTAAACTTTGCTAATGAGGCTTGAACGGGCGGTGAAAAGACCTTCGTGATAATCGCAATCACGAAGCGTTTCATAGGCGCGAAGGCGGGTGGCGATTTCTCGGACTTCTCGGAGTGCCATTTGCGATTCTTCAGAGTCACCGCCGCGAAAAAGCTTTAAGATAGCCTGCCATTTGCGCACAAAAAGAGGCTCCGTTCCGCCGCTAGAGCGTAAAAGGGCGCCGCTCTCTCGAAGCAGTTCTTCGGCCTCACGCCAGTGGCGTTTTTTGATGGCGACTTGAGCGGTCAGTTCGAGAGTATTGGCTAATATTCGTTCGAAACCCTGAGTTCGAGTTTGGTGGGCGAGCGAATGGAGAAGCGGTTCGAGTTCTCGGCTTCCATTGTCTTCATAGACGAATTCAAAGGCTGCGGCCAAGTTAAGCTGACCCACTAGTTTTCGATAGGGGTCGATAGATTTTTGAGTGATGAATTTTTTCAGATGCGGGATCGCCTCGCGGTACTCCCACTCGCGAAAATGAAGGAGTGCGATGTGGAAGCTAAGTTCCGGCAATTCGGTGTGGGCGAGACTTTTGAGTAATGTGAGTCCCTCGCTCACGGCGCCAAGACCTCCAAGTGCGGCGCCGTATTCGAGTTTCTCTTGCGGCGAGGCTTGAGTGGGGCGGCGGATCGAGGGCCGTACAAAAGGATTGAGAAGCCGCAAAGAAAATTTAAAGACCCCGGCCCTCCGGGCGATGCTCGCAAGCGCAGCTACCTGGGGGCGCGGCCATTCCTTGGGGTTAATCAGCGATAGACGTCGTTCGACTTCGCTCAGGTTTCCGGTACGAAGGAGGCTGTCGAGATGTTCGATTTCGTTTTTCATATATGGCGCCGGAGCCCCGTCGCACTCTCGTGCGATTCCTCCCCGCGCCGGTCCATAATACAGGATTAACTAGAATCGCGCCAAATTATATAATTTAAGAAGCTCCTCAAAATGCGGTATTCTCATGAAATGAAGCGCGGTCGAGGTGCACATTTTATTTGGCTACAAATCGGGCTGATCGCCTGCTTGCTCCTCCTCGTTCACTGCGGAGGTAACGGAGAGGGATATCCTGGCCTTACTGGTACGACCAACGGCCCTGTTGCCACGGCCCCAAGTCCATCGCCGAGTCCGTCCCCGAGCGTGTCTCCCAGCCCTTCTTTAGAACTTTAGATCCGAGCGTACCGCGGGCAGCGTTTCATGCTCATTATCGCGCCAATTTATATAATTTTAGTTACCTCGTGTTTCGCCGTTAAATAGATATATGAAATGGAGACTTCAAAAAATGAAATCCAATCTTTCAGTCTACTTGTCATTGACTCTTGCTTCGGCTGGGTTAGCTGGCTGCGGAGGTGGCGTAATTCCAGGTGCGCCACTGACCCGACTTCAGGAGCTTTCGCAGAGCGTGGGCTGCCAAAATGTGGCGAATCTCTCGTCGGATGTAGCAAGTCTCATTCAGGCCAGTAATGCCTTCGGATTTCAGGTGTTCCAAAACGGAGCATTGAGCGAAGAGACCGGGACCAATCGAATGATGTCCACACTCTCACTGACGCAGGCACTTCAGATGCTTCTGGTGGGGAGTGCGAATGCCACCCAGACGCAGCTTGCGACGGCCCTTCGACTCGCGGGCCAAACTTCTGCGCAGGTTTCGTCGAGTGTGCAGAGTCTTCTTGCGACGCTGGGATGTCGAAAGGGCTATACACTTCAAGTGGCCGACTCCCTGTGGTCGGACGGAAACATCCAAGTTCTCCCCTCCTACCGGCAAACGCTTACGAATGACTTTGCTGCTCAGGTAGATTTTGATCCTTCCCTGACAGCCGCGCAAATCAATCAATGGGTGAGCCAAAATACGAACGGGATGATCCCGCAACTGGTGAGTCGTCTTTCTTCAGATGATCTTCTTTTGGTGAACGCGATTTATTTCAACGGGCTGTGGGGCAAACCGTTCAATCCCGCTCAGCCTGCGGCTTTTACGCTCACGGGTGGGCAGGTGGTTCAAGCGCCCACGTTGCAGGATGAGCGGACGATTCAAAGCGGCACGTGGAAAGGTTTTTCCGTCGCAGCGATCCCGTACGGGTTTGCGAGTTCTTCTTCCTCAGCGGATGCGAGTCTGATTTTGCTTTTGCCCGCGAATGGACAAAGTCCACAGCAAGCGTTAGCGAGTTTAAGCGCGGCGGATTATGTCTCATTGGGCACGGAAATGGCGACATGGCCTTCATCTCCAGTGAGTCTGTCGTTTCCCAAGTTTTCGTTCACCAAGGCGTTTGATCTGGTTTCGTATATGAAGGGCCCGTCGTCAGGTCTCAGCTTTCTACTGAGTCCCGGCTTGGATTTGAGCGCGATGACGAGCACTGGGGGTGTTTCTTTGGGTTCGGTCTCTCAACAGACACGGATTGAAGTGAGCGAAACAGGGACGCAAGCGGCGGCGGCAACGGAAGACGGAGTGGCCTCAGCAAGTGCGCCGACGTCCGTGTTGACGAGTTTTATCGTGGACCAACCCTTTATTTTCATTCTGCGAGATGCGACCGGGATGGACTTGTTCATCGGCGCTGTGAACGATCCGACCTCTCAAGACAGTCAGTAACCAAAGGGAGATTCAAATGAAGTTTCTTATGAGTGTGATGGTTTCCGGCTTATGTTTGTTGGGTTGTGGTTCGCAACCTCTAGAGAGTGTCATCACAAAGACCACGTTTTCTGTTACCCCTTCTCCCAGCCCGTCGAGTGCGCCTCCCAACGATTCGATCATCGTGGGCCCAGCGGATTTATATTTTTATCTTCATTGCGCAAGTCTCGATCAGAGTATCGTGGCAGACGTTGTGGGGTCAGCAGGTTACGTGGGTTTGGATGGCGATGCACTGCTGACTGTTGAGTCTTCGGGCAATATGTGTGCAAATACATGGACCGCGGTCAAGGTGCACTCCGTATCTGGCGGAGGTGTTTTGGTCAATTTAGTTTCAAGCGGTATGACAGTGCTGACGACGGATTCGCTATATCCTGAGGGGCCTCCGAGTCCCGAGACCGACGGTGCGACCTGGTTGGGTAGCGATGGGTCTTCGCGGGGTGTCTTATTGGCGTGCAGCATTCAAAGCGGTTATCGAACTACGGACGTCTGTTCGACGGGGATGTCGGTTACAGTTTCATGCCCAAGTTGGAAAATTTGCGTGGATCCACCGATCTGGAACGAGTCTAAATAAACTTTGTATAATATTTCCGCGTTTCCTCAAACACGACCGCAGCAATAAAGTGCTCAAGGTCTGGCCGAAGGTTTTTAAACAAGACGCCGATCTTGACGCCTTTGTTGCGGGAGTTTGAAGGGAAGGCTTTGATATGCCGGATCTCACCGATCGTTTCAATGATGTGGTCCTTGAGGACGAACTTCATCTTCACTAGGTTTTGCCCAACCTTAAAGGCAGGCGCCTCCGCATCGTCGATGCTAAAGGCGAGACCGCCAGCACTGAGATCGAGAATTTTTTTCTCAAGAATAGGGCGAGGCTTCGGAGGGATTGCATCGGCGGGGCTTTCGAACTGCACCAGCAGTGAGAGTCCCTCAGGGATAAAGAAGCGTGCGTTTTTGCGTCGCTGGACTTTAAACACTTGGGAGGGTTTACGGAACCGCATCCCCTCTTTGTTCGTCCCAAGGTAGCGCGTGCGAAAAAAAACGTTGGCGCGGCCGAGTGAGACGCTAAAAAAGCATTCTAAAGAACCCAGACGCGTCAGGGTTTTCATGAATTGGACCGGGTCGACGTCGGGGGGTTGCCAAACCGTGACGTGATATCGTTCTTCGTTGAACGAAAGAAGATGGGTTGCGACCGTGATCTCTTGGTTCTTTGTCCAGAGGAAAGTGGAGGCCGTCAGTTTTGCCGATTCTCGAATGAGGCTGAGAGCCTCGTCGAGATCTGTTACGATTTCGAATTCGCGCGGTTTCCGAAGTCCCTCAGACAATCGTCACCTTTCGTAAAAGGTCCATGTCTTGAAGCGCTTTGCCCGAGCCACGCACCACGCAGGTGAGGGGATCTTCGGCGAGCGCGACGGGTAGGCCGGTTTTCTCTTTGATCAGAATGTCGAGGTTCGCAAGCAATGCTCCACCACCGGCTAAGATGATCCCGTTGTCGACGATGTCGGCCGCGAGTTCGGGAGGTGTACGCTCGAGAGCGGTTTTGATCGTGTCGACGACAGCGCTCACGGGTTCGGCGAGAGCGTCGCGGATTTCTTCTGAGTTCACTTCAATGGTTTTCGGGGCGCCACTGATCAAGTCGCGGCCTTTGACTTCGTATGCTTTTTCTTCTTCAAACGGATAGGCGCAACCGATGGAGAGTTTGATCTGTTCCGCCGTGCGCTCACCGATGAGGAGTGAGTACTTGCGTTTGATGTAGTTGACGATCGCTTCGTCGAATTTGTCGCCAGCGACGCGAACGGACTTTGAGTACACGATCCCACCCAAGGAGATGACGGCGACCTCAGTGGTACCACCACCGATGTCGACGATCATGTTCCCGCTGGGTTCGCGGATCGGGAGACCCGCTCCCAACGCTGCGGCCATTGGTTCTTCGATCAGATAAACTTCGCGAGCGCCCGCGGATTGCGCGGATTCTTTAACTGCGCGTTTTTCGACCTGCGTGATCCCAAACGGGATGCAGATGATAATACGCGGGCGAATAAAGGTGCGGCGTTCGCTGGATTTTTGAATGAAATATTTGAGCATCGACTGCGTGACTTCGAAGTCCGAGATGACGCCATCGCGGAGGGGACGAATCGCTTGAATCGATCCCGGCGTACGTCCCAACATATCTTTGGCTTCTTTGCCGACAGCGAGAACTCTCGTTTGTCCGCGAGCATTGCGATGAATCGCAACAACAGAAGGTTCGTTAATGATGATGCCGCGATCGCGGGCGTAAACTAGAGTGTTCGCCGTTCCCAGATCAATCGCCAAGTCGTTTGAAAAAAAATCTAGAAATTTCTTAATCATAGAATTGAGGTCACTTTTCTCACCATCTGTAGTGTCGAATATGTTCACCGCGTTCGGCGATTTCACTCATCGACTTGATCCCGATCTCCAAATGCAAATCCGTGAATTGGCTAAAGACAGCCTTGGCGGACTTCTTGGTTTTGATCCCGTTGCGCTTTAGCGGGAGATCCGAAACCAGGAGTAACGCCCCAATCGGAACTTTGCATGCAAACCCTGCGATAAAAAGAGTCGCAGATTCCATCTCAATAGCCAAGGCCCGTTCTTCATAAAGTTGGGCTTTAAATTTTTGGTCAAACTCCCAGAAGCGGTAGTCAGTGGTGTGCACGACTCCGGTTCGATAGTCGAGTTCCTTCTCGATGATAATTTGCGAGACGAACTTCTGGATTTTGAAGGTCGGGAGCGCCGGTACCTGTGCAGGCATGAAGTGGCGTGAGGCGCCCTCATCGCGGATCGCGGCGGTCGGGAGGATAAAATCTCCTACTTTAAGCGAACGGTGGAGTCCGCCGCACATGCCGAGGAAGAGGACGGCCTTAGGGTCGAGGACGGCTAAAATTTCAATAATGAGTGCGGCATTGGGCGAGCCGATGGAAAAATCGATGATCGTGACATCCGCTTTTTTGCTATGGACGACGGCCATCGCGGAGCCCTCAGAGCGCTCATCGCCACATTGAGCGTTGAAACGTTCTAAATAGTGGGCAAAATTCGTCAGAATAATCTGTTTGCGAAACTGTTCGATCGAACTCCCCGTGTATCGCTCCAGAATATCTCGCGCGATCTTGTACTTGCGGGGATTCGAGTAGATCCGGTTGTCATTGGTGATGATGTAAGGGTTGCCCTTAAACATCGATCGTTGGTCTTCGTGTGTGGGATTGGGGCCTTTAGCTTTTTGGGGCGGTCGCTTTGGACTCTTGGGGGTGTTTTGCACCCCCTCAGCTTACAATTTGAATAGGCTGGGCACAACTGCTATTACGAGAACCATGCGGTTTGTCATTTTGATCGTCGCAGGGGCACTGGTTGGATGCACGGGGGGCGCATCGGTTGCGGCACTCAAGACCCAATATCCGATCGTTCATTACCACGGACCGAAAGCTCCCGCGACCGTCACATTGGAGAAGTCGCGTCCCGCGAACTGGGTCGGGATTCACGATGTTTCAAAAGTGGCAGTAGGGGCAATCATCGTGAGCGAAGATTGGGCTTTTTACCAGCACCAGGGCTTTGATCCGAAGCAAATGCAAGAGGCCTTCAAAGAGAATCTCGAGGAGCATCGCTACGTCAGGGGTGCGAGCACGATCACGCAGCAGGTGGCGCGAAACGTTTTCCTGGATAAGGGCAAGACGATGCTTCGTAAAATTAAGGAGCTCTACATTGCCATTCGTATGGAAAAATCAGTGGGCAAAACCAAGATCCTGGAGTCCTACCTGAATATCGCCGAGTGGGGCGAGGGTGTGTTTGGGATCCGGCAAGCGGCTGAGACGTATTTTCACAAAAATCCTCGGGATTTGACGGCAAAAGAAGGGGCTTTCTTAGCGATGCTTTTGCCGAGCCCGAAACGATACTCTCAATCCTTTCGCGCCAAGCATTTGACAGATTATGCCGAAAGTACTGTGGATGATATTCTGGATAAAATGGTGCAGGCAGATTATATCTCCTCGGAGGAGCGCGCTACCGAGGGGGCTTCGAAACTTTCGTTTGAGCTTTAGAGTTAGAGCTTTAAAAGAAGCAGGGTTCTGAGCGACAATAAGAATTTGGGGCCCGGAGGGCCTGCAAGGGAGTTTGAGTGAAGAATTTGTTCAAATTATTTCAAAATAAGCGAACTCGACCATTCACAGTTTCCACGGCAGTCCTAATGATGGGCGTTGCCGTGATTTTGGTGCTTGGAGGCGCTTACCGATATCGTCATCATTTGCCGTTTCAGGCTTTTGCGGAACGCAGGCAAACCCTGACTCGTGACAATGTCGCGCAGGTGATCAGTGATTCGGCGACATTTTATCGGTTTCCGTCGGAGCTCGACCTTCCGTCTGAGATCACGAACCTAATCTCACTGACGGGTGATCAACGCCCTGCCGGTGAGAAGATCCACGCTGTTGTTCAATATGCGTTTGATTCGAAACTCCAGAGCGATATGGAGGATCTGCTTCGTTCTTATGGTCCGGATTATGGCGCATTCGTCGCGATTGATGCATCGACGGGTCGGATCTTGTCGATGATCAGTTACTCAAGAGATAAGGCCCAACAGCAACAGAACTTGGCGCTTCGCTCGAGCTTCCCATCGGCCTCGGTTTTTAAAGTCGTTACAGCGGCTGCGGCGATCGAGGGAGAGAAACTTTCACCCGAATCCATCGTCCCGTTTGATGGCCGCAATCACACACTTTATCGCAGCAATATTATGAAAACGAACGTCACGCGGTGGACGCGCTATGTGACGATGAAAGAAGCTTTTGCCAAATCCATTAATACCGTATTCGGCAAGATGGGCGCCTATACGGTCGGAGCCGCGAAACTTCGCGATTACGCTCAGCGTTTTGGGTTCAATCGCAAAATTTCATCCGATATGCCGGTTCAAGAGGGGCATGCACCGATCACCGACGATCCCTGGGAACTCGCCGAAACGGCATCCGGATACACGCGCGACAACACGATGAGCCCTCTGCAGGGAGCCTTGATTGCAGCGGCGATCGCGAACAACGGCGTGATGATGGAGCCGTATGTGGTGGATTCGATCTTCACGAGCAATGGGGTACAGGTCTACGCGGCTGAGCGCAGAGTCGCGTCGTTGACCGTGGATGCGGGGACGGCTGAGGAGATTCGACAACTCATGAGAGAGACGGTCGCGCACGGGACTTCTCGCAAAGCGTTTCATGGGTTTTTTAAAAAGGATTTAGCGGGGCTTGATGTGGGCGGTAAAACGGGATCGCTCACAGGGATGGATCCTCCCGGCAAATACGACTGGTTCGTCGGTTATGGGAGCGATGGTCAGCGCAAAATCGCGATGGCGGCGCTCACAATTCATCAAAAACTTTGGCGCGTAAAATCTTCTTATCTGGCTCGTCGTGCGATGGAGACGTACTTCCACGAACATCCCCAAGAACATCCCCAAGAACATCCAAAGACAAAAGAAGTGGCAAAGAACTGAAGCGCTCATGACACTCAAGATCTCTCAAGACATGCGCTCCGAGATCATTCGCTACTGCCTGCGGATGGATGCCAAAGGATGGGTTGCCAATCACGACGGCAATATCTCCGTGCGCTTGCCGGCGCTCGAAGGCGAGCGCTTTGCTGCCACTCCGACTGCACGGGCGAAGTTTAGTTTAGAAGAAGACGACCTCATTGAGGTCGGCGCGGATGGTAAAAAAGTCGCGGGAAATGGCGGAGTTTTCTCCGAGATTTCAGTTCATCTTCGGATTTTTAGTGCGCGCCGAGACGTGCAGGCCGTTGTTCATGCGCACTGTCCGTCGGCAATGGCCGTAGGATGTGCCAATCAAGAATTGATGACGTCCGCAGTGCCTGAAGCGGTGGTGAGTCTCGGGCCGGGCGTCCCGTTGGTGGGACTTGCACTACCGGGTTCGAACGAAATATGGGCCGAGCTCGATCCCTTGCTCCCGCACTACGACGCCGTGATGATCGGCGGCAATGGAGTTTTTGCTTGGGGCAAAAACTTGGAACAAGCTTTTTTGCGTTTGGAGTTGGTCGAACACGTCGCAAAAATTTGCCTGGAGTCTTTGCCGCTCGGAGGGCCGCGAATGCTCTCTCCCGAGCAGGTCGCGAAGTTACTTAAAAAGCGTGCGGAGGCGGGTCTTGGATTGCCTCCGGATCCCGCGCGCCCGTTGTGGTATCCCGCTTGACCGTCCACGTCCCGATTCTTGTTCGACCGATTGTAGACACGCTCATCGAGCCTTTTCGTTCACTTCCCGCATCCGCTCCTTCGCATTGGATTGTGGATTGTACTTTGGGAGGGGGCGGGCATACGGCGCAGTTTCTCGCGGCGTTGGCGGCACTTGAACCTGAGGAAAAATGCCCTCGCCATAAAGTCCTGGCCGTGGATCAAGATCCCAGCGCGATTGATCGCGCGCGTGTTCGATTTGCTCGTGAGATTGCGGAGGGCCGGCTTGAACTGCTGCAGTCGAGGTTTAGTGGGATCTCTCTCTCCGATCGTCCCGTTCTTGGGCTCATGGCGGACCTTGGGTTTTCGTCCGATCAGATTGAGAGCGCAGATCGTGGCTTGAGTTTCCAATTGGAAGGGCCACTGGATATGCGGCTCGATCCGACGAGTGGGATGAGTGCGCGGGATTATCTGGCGCAGGTGACAGAGGCCGAACTTCAGGAGGTTTTGCAAGAATACGGCGAAGAAAGGTTCTCTCGACGCATTGCGCAGGCGATCTTGCGCGAACGCGGGACGAACGGAGTTCCGCAAACGACGAAGGCGTTGGCCGACGTGATTTCGCGCGCGGTTCCATCTGAGGCGCGGTACGGGCGACTCCATCCGGCGACGCGGACCTTTCAGGCGCTTCGAATTGAAGTGAACGGGGAGCTAAATGAGCTCGATACTCTGCTCTCTCATGTTATACTTGGGGTACAGCCAGGAGGGCGGGTGGCCATACTCAGTTTCCATTCATTGGAAGATCGGAAAGTGAAGAACGCGTTTCGCGCAGTCTCGCGCGAAGATCGCGCGCGCGCACGGTTTATCGCGCTGACGAAAAAACCCATCGAAGCAGACGACTTAGAGATTTCCACCAATCCTCGTTCCCGGAGTGCCAAATTGAGGATTGGCGAAAGGACATCCAACCCGTGAGTGTCGCAATGGATTCTCGTCAGGATCGGGCCAGGCAGATGTGGGTCCCCTTTTGGGTGATCCCGATTGTGATCGCGATGGCGATTGGGACGGTTTGGCTCCGCCTTTTTATTGTGCGAACCACTTACTCGATCAATCAAGCCGAAAGACAAGTTCACACGCTTCAACAAGATCGCGAGCAGATGGCGCTCAAAGTGACCGCCGCTCGATCCCCCCGACGGCTTGAAGTTTTGGCGAAAACTAAGTTTGGTCTCTCTCAGCCCAGAGCGGAACAGATTGTTCACATTCGAGGCGCGGATGGAACGTAGCCACGCACGTCTTTCGTCGGTGATGGTGATCTGTGTATGTCTAGCGGGTGCCGTAGTCGCACGTGCGGCGTTTATCCAAATCATCAACAACCCACGCTTGGAGCAGATGGCGCGAAGGCAGTTTCAGTCCAAGATGTTGATTCGTCCCAGTCGAGGTCAGATTTTGGATCGCAACGGCGAACCGCTCGCGATCAATGTTGAGACCAGCAGTCTCGCCGCTGATCCTGAAAAAGTAGAAGACAAGCGTCTTCTGGCCCATCTTCTGGCGAAGTCGACGGAGATCCCTTATGCGACTCTCGCAAAGCGATTGGGCGAGAAGCGCGAATTCGTCTGGATCAAGCGCCACTTGTCGGAGCATGAGCTTGCGCATTTCAAACGCCTGCGGTTGATGGACGCCGATGGAACGATGGTGAGTGGACTGTTACTCGTTAAAGAAAGTCAGCGGGTTTATCCGCACGGTGAGTTGGCTGCACATGTTTTGGGTGACGTGAATATTGATTCGGAGGGGACCGAAGGCACGGAGCTTTGGTTCAACGATCGCATGCGAGGTAAAGTGATCTCGGTCAACGCGATTAAAGATGCGCTGGGGCGTCCGACGTTCATGGATGCCGTCGCTGCAAATCGTGTCGAGGACGGAGAGAAAGTCCTGCTGACGCTCGACGCCTCTTTACAGTTTGCTGTTGAGCAGTCGCTTCGCGATGCCGTTCACAAGGCGAACGCCAAGGGCGGTTCCGTGATCGTGATGAATGCCTCAAATGGGGAGATTTTGGCGATGGCCAATCAACCCGCGTTCAATCCCAATGATCACGGCGTTCCGATCGATCGTCGTCGCAATCGCGCGCTGACGGATGGTTACGAGCCGGGTTCGACGATGAAAGCGGTCTTGGCCGCCACCGCCCTCACGCATGGTTGGAAGCTCACGGATCAGGTTTGGGGCGAGCGCGGACATTTCCTCGTTCAGGGTAAAAAAATCTCCGAAGCCGAAGCGCACGAAAAGTTTGAATGGATCTCGCTCAAGAAAATTATCCAAGTCTCGAGCAACGTGGGCGCGGCCAAAGTCGCGCTTAAAGTCGGCGCCGATCATTATTCAGCGATGCTCAAAGCGTTCGGGTTTGGTGCGAAAACGGATACGGGTTTTCCGGGGGAGATCTCCGGTCGTGTCCCGCCTCGCAAATCCTGGCAGCCGTTGACGTTGGCCAATATTGGATTTGGTCAGGGGGTTTTAGTCACGCCGATCCAGATGGCGCGCGCGTATGCGACGTTCATCAACGGAGGGTGGTTTGTCCAACCCACGCTGTTAAAAAATTCGACCTTTGTCAAAGAGGACAAACCGAAACGGATTATTTCACAAGCGGTTGCGGATCAGGTTTTGGCGGCGCTTGAGGCGGTGACGTCTGAAGGTGGAACCGGCACGAAGGCACGTCTTGAAGGTTATCGCGTTGCTGGCAAGACAGGAACCGCGCAAGAAGTGGATCCGAGCACGGGGGCCTACTCACGATCGCATTATGTGGCGTCGTTTATCGGGTTTCCGCTCGGGGTAGAACAGAAGATTGTGATCTTCACTTCAGTGGACGAACCGCACGGAGTTTATTATGCGTCCGAGACGGCGGCGCCGTTGTTTCGCGAAGTTCTCAATGCGGTGGTGAATCGATTTAGCATCCCGACACAGAGACTCGACGCGAGCAGTGCTCTAGCCGCAGCAACGAAGTCCACCACTCGCGATCAAATCCGCTTAGTCTCCGCACATCCGGTGAGCGCGGCGACATCGATTGCGCCTGCAGCAGCGCCCGGCGAATTGCATTGGATCGGCACCACACCTGCCGGTGCGTATGTTTGGAAAATGCCCACACTGCGTGGCCTCACTCCGCGCGAAGCGCTTCGCGCTCTTCAAGGCCATCACTTCGAACTCGAAATCCACGGCAGCGGAGTCATTCGCACGCAAGTCCCCGAAGAGGGCGGCACTCTGACTGATGGTGAGACGGTGAAGCTCGTAGCGGAAGAGTGAGTACTCCAGTAAAACCCTGACACAGCGTTTTCGGCAACGACCTGACCTCTCCCGTTCGCGCGGCGGCCGTATTTATTTTTCCGGAAAAGTGAAATCCACGCCCGACCTCCGGGGGGTGGTACGGCTTAGATTTCACTGTTTCGGAAATCGTTCCGTTGAAACTGTCTAAGAACCTACTTGTCCTCGGCGCTTTTTTTATTGCACTTCAGTATGCGCCACTCGCACATGCGGGCTTTGAAGATACGGATATGAGTCCGGAAGTTCAGCATGCGATGGACGTGAAGCAAAAGAGGTAAATGATAAACGCGATGAAATCACCGCGAAGAGGACGGAGATGGATGGTTTGCATAAATTTAAAGATCTTGGAAAAAAACTCGAACTTCAGTCCGGGATCGACGAATTAGAAAGAGCGGCTAGAGCCGAAGAAGACGATATTCGTGTTTTGCGAGACATTCGCAGAGACGGCGCTACTTTGGGCAAGCTTCGTAGCAAGGCCGAGGAAGATCGTCGGTTCGGCAAAGAACACGAAGCCAAACTGATTGAAGAAGTGAAACAGGAAGTGGAAGATCGAATTCTTCTCGTTCAAAATGGCGTAACGACCTTGGGCCAACAGGTCAGCCAAGACTCTGTAAACCCTTCGAGCAAGGAGTCTCTGTCTCAAGCGTTGAGAGATCTCAACACTGTCCGTGCGGACCTCGGACTGCCTGCCGTCGACGCAGGGATTGCCCATTAAGATCGAATTAAAAAAGCAATCGGCGGCGTAGAATTTTTTCTACGCCGCCTTTTTTTTGGTACGTATGATAGTCATATGATCTCCCTCTCCGATACTCTTAAGGGCCTTGAGACCGAAAAACTCCCCGCGACTATACTCGCAAAACCCGTCGTACTTGTTACCGCCGATTCGCGCGAAGTGAAGTCCGGCGCGGTCTTCGTTGCTATTTCCGGAACCGCTGCCGATGGTCACGCGTTTATCGACCAGGCTTTCACTCTGGGCGCGTTCGCCGTGATTGGCGAAAAGCCGCATTCGCATCCAAATTACATCCAGGTTCAAGATTCGCGCGATGCTCTTGCGCGGGTCGCGGCTAACTTTTATAGTCACCCCTCACACGCCATGACGATGATCGCAGTGACGGGCACGAGTGGTAAGACGACGACGACTTATCTGATTGAGTCGATCTTCAAAGCGCTCGGTGATGACGTCGGCGTGATCGGGACGATCAATATCCGCGCGAATGGCAAAGTCCTGCCTTCGAACTTGACCACCCCCGGACCTGTGGAACTTCAAAAAACACTCGCGGAGATGCATGCTCAGGGCGTGCACGCTGTCGTGATGGAGGTCTCTTCTCACGCACTTAAACAAAAACGAGCGGCCTACATCGCGTTTGATGCGATGGTGTTTACGAACCTCTCGCAGGAGCATTTGGATTTTCACACGGACATGGACGATTATTTTGCTGCGAAGGCACTCCTGTTTACTGACCTCGCGCACTACTCGATCCACGCGGGTAAACGCCCTTTTGCTGCCATCAATGCGGACGATGAGTATGGCAAGCGCTTGATCGAAGTGATCGAAAAGCAAAACTTCCCGGAACTGTGGTTTGCTCGTTTTGGGATGGACCCGTCCAACGATCTGAGTGGCAAAAACCTCAAAGTGAAATTCGAAGGCATCTCGGGCGAGTCCGGTGGACTTCGGGTTCAATCACCTCTGACGGGGCGATTTAATGCCTACAATATCCTCGGCGCACTCGCCGTCGCTCAGGGCCTTCATCTTGACCCGCAGGCCACGGAGGAGGGACTCCGTGTACTTGAAGTCGTTCCAGGACGACTTGAGCGCGTGATGGATCCTAAACGAGGCATTCACGTTTTGGTGGATTATGCCCATAAACCCGATGCGCTCGAAAAGGTCCTACGCACCCTTCACGACGTTAAGGGAACCGGACGTCTCATCACCGTATTTGGTTGTGGTGGGGACCGCGACCGCACGAAACGTCCCGTAATGGGCCGTCATGCTGTGACGATTTCGGATCACGTTTTTATCACTTCAGATAACCCTCGAACGGAGAAGCCCGATGCGATTATTGGTGAGATTCTCGAGGGAACGAAGGGGTTTTCGAATTTCACCGTTGAGCCCGATCGTGCAAAAGCGATCCATGCTGCCGTCAAGTTTGCTCGTCCCGGTGATATGATTTTGATTGCGGGTAAAGGCCACGAAGACTACCAAATTATCGCTGATACCTCCGTCCCGAGTGGCACGCGGAAGATCCATTTTGACGACCGCGAAGTGGCGTTGGACGCTCTTCGTGCCCCCCTTGGAGCGACATAGTTCTTGACTTCGCTTTTTGAAAGTTTGTAGCATTCATCATGCTCTTTCATTTGCTCTATCCGCTGCATGTGAGCCATTCGTTTTTTAACGTGTTTAAGTACATCACGTTCCGCACGTTCGCAGCGAGTATCACCAGCGTCCTTCTTTGTATGTTGATTGGACCGTCGTACATCAGACTTTTGCAGCGGATGCAGATCGGGCAATCGATTCGTGAAGATGGCCCGAAGTCACATTTGTCGAAAAAGGGCACGCCCACGATGGGTGGCGGATTGATCTTGATTGGGATTGCGATCCCGACTTTGCTTTGGTCAGATCTCTCAAACTACAGTGTGTGGATTGCGCTCGGAACGACGCTTTTATGCGGGGTCGTGGGATATATAGACGATTATAAAAAAGTCGTTTTAAAAAACTCCAAGGGCCTCTCCGGCCGCCAAAAGCTTCTTGCGCAGACGGCGATCGCTCTGGCTGCGTCGTTTGCGATTTATTATTTTCGCGAGACCCCACCTGTTTTGAAGTTCCCCTTCTTTAAGGGATGGTCCATCTACTTGGGACCTTACTTTATTTTGCTCTCGACGTTCATCATTGTCGGCTCGTCCAATGCGGTGAATCTCACTGACGGTCTGGATGGGCTTGCGGTCGGACCGACGATCACGACGGCGGCGACGTTCCTGATTTTATCTTATTGTGCGGGTCACGTTAAGATCGCGGAATATTTGCAGATTCCGTATATATCTGGCGCCGGCGAGCTCGCCGTTTTTTGCGGGAGTATTGCGGCCTCGTGTCTCGGGTTTCTCTGGTTTAACACCTATCCGGCACAGGTTTTTATGGGTGATGTGGGGTCGTTGGCCCTCGGCGCGGCGTTAGCGACTGTCGCCGTCATCACGAAAAATGAAATCTTGCTTGCACTTTGTGGTGGAATTTTCGTAATTGAAGCTCTCTCTGTGATGGCGCAAGTGGCGTCCTTCAAATTGACGGGGAAACGCGTTTTTAAAATGGCGCCGATTCACCATCATTTCGAACTTAAAGGCTGGGCAGAGCCTAAGGTGATTGTTCGTTTTTGGATCATTTCAATTCTGCTGGCGTTAGTGACACTTTCGACTCTAAAACTGAGGTAGTGCGATGAGTAAGTACAAGGGTAAGCGAGTTTTGATTGTAGGTTTCGGGATTTCGGGCGTAGCGACGGCGAAATACATGACCAAGCAAGGCGCGAAAGTCACCGTGACTGATATGAAGCAAAAGAGCGAACTCGCAGAGGCGGTCAATGCTTGCGAAGAACTCAAGATCGAATGGGAACTCGGCAAACATAATAACAAGACCTTTCACACCGCGGAACTCATTGTCGTGAGCCCGGGCGTTCCCCTGAATATTAAGCCGCTCGAAGAAGCGCGCGAAAAACAGATCCCGATCATCAGTGAGATCGAGCTTGCCGCACAATCACTCAAAGAGCCGATCATCGCGGTGACGGGCACGAATGGCAAAACCACTACGACAGCCCTCATCGGTGAGATGTTCAAGGCCTTCGAAAAAGTTCCCTATGTGGGCGGCAATATTGGTAAGCCGTTGATCGATTGCGTGACCGAAGGTTTGAAGACCGACGTCGTGATTGCGGAGCTTTCAAGTTTTCAACTCGAGTTGCGCGACAAGCTCGTACCTGCCGTAGCTGTTTTCACGAATTTGGAGCCCGACCATCTGGACCGTTATCCGGATATGGCGGCGTACACGGCCGCTAAAAAGCGCCTCTTGCAAGCTTGTGATCGCAACAGCTACGTCGTGTTGAATTATGACTGCGCGAATATCGCCAAGTTTGCTGAAGAAAATCCAGGCAAGCTCATGTGGTATACCAAGCGCAATCCAATCGATATCGGTGGACAGTTTGCTGAGAATTTCAGCGGGTGCTATTACCAGGCCGCGACGAAACAGATCATTGCGAAGATCGGTGGCAAAGAGGAGTCCTACGATCTCACTCAGTTCCGTCTCTTTGGTGAACACAACAAAGAGAACCTCATGGCCGCCATCTGCGCTGCTCGTGTGATGGGTGTGAGTCAGAAGGCGATCCAGACCGTGATCAATACGTTCAAGGGTGTTTCACATCGTCTTGAGTTCGTACGTAAGAAGGACGGCGTTTACTTCTTCAACGACTCCAAGGGGACGAACGTGATGAGCGTGAAGAAGAGCCTTGAGTCGTTTACGGCGAACCCGATCATCTTGATCGCGGGCGGTAAGGACAAGAACATGGAGTTCACTCCTTTGGTCGATCTCGTGACTAAAAAATGCAAGATCCTCATTCTTTTGGGTGAAGCCAAAGAGAAGATCAATCGCGCGATCGGGGATTTTGCCGAGACGTATCTCGTGGGCACCTTTGAAGAGGCGATCCTGCTGGCGTACCAAAAATCACGCAGTGGCGACATTATCCTGCTCTCTCCGGGCTGCTCGAGTTACGATATGTTTCGTAACTATGAGGAGCGGGGCGATTATTTCAAGAAGATCGTCAACCAACTTTAACCCTAGGGAGCCGAGAGGAAGTTGTGCTGTGAGAGCGCAACGGGGATTCGGCGACACCGGTGACATATGATGACCGGCTTAAAAAAGTCGAAGCTCGAAAATGCCACCTGCCCTTGGCCGCTTCCGGCTCAAGGGATCGACGTCGTTCTGCTTCTGACCGTGATCGCGATGGTCCTCTTTGGATTGTTGATGGTCTACAGCTCGTCCTTCATCTACGCGCAAGAACGCTCGGGCGATGGTTTTGCGTTTATTAAAAAACAGCTAATCTATGCAGGCTTGGGCTTCGCCGCGCTCGTGGGGATTTGCCGGGTGGATTATCGCAAATGGTCGACTTGGGCTTATCCCGTTTTGGGGTTTGCTACGGCGTTGTTGGCAATGATTTTTATCCCGCACATCGGAGCGCGAGTCGGGGGCGCACAACGGTGGATACGGGTGGGTGGTTTTAATTTTCAGCCCGGTGAGTTTGCGAAGTTCGCGGTGATCTTTTTTGTCGCGAGTTTGCTTGAGCGTAAAAACGACCGGATCCACAAGCTGATCCCGGGCGTTCTCTCTCCATTTATCGTGACGGCTCCGGTGATGTTGCTTTTGCTTGCGCAACCGGATTTTGGAACCACGGTGATGATCTCGATCGTGATTTTTGCGCTGATTTTTTTGGCGGGTGTCCCGAAAAAATTTATCGTAGGAGCGCTTCTCCTTGCGGGTAGCGTTGGTCTTTGGTTGGCACTCGGGACAGCGTACCGGCGTGCGCGTGTGATGACGTTCCTCAATCCGTGGCGCGATCCAGGTGGCAAAGGGTTTCAGATCCTTCAGTCAATGGTGGGGCTCCATAGCGGACGTTTTTGGGGCACGGGGCTCGGCAATGGCAAGGAGAAGTTGTTCTACCTTCCCGAGGCGCACAATGATTTTATCTTTGCGGTCGTGGGTGAGGAGCTGGGCTTTTTAGGCGTTGCGGCGGTTGCGATGGCGTACCTGTATTTCATCCACCGAGGTTTGAAGATCGCTTGGAACTGCAAGTCCCAGTATCAGGATCAGTTCGGGATGCTACTCGCAGCAGGCATCACGCTCGCTCTCGGGTTGCAAGGCTTCGTCAATATGGCGGTGGTATTGGGACTGGTTCCGACCAAAGGTCTCACGTTGCCATTTATTAGTTATGGCGGATCGGCTCTCCTGGTTGATCTTTTTGCAGTCGGTGTTCTTCTCTCCATCGCGAGAGGTCCGCAGAGACCTGCAGGCAAAAAAGAGGTCCTTCTCGTTGAGTCTCAACAAAAAAACTAAACTCATGATTGCAGGAGGCGGGACGGGGGGCCACGTGCTCGCCGGTGTCGCCGTTGCGGATGCTTGGCGGGAGGCCGTGGGTCCGAATGCACAGATCGTTTTCGTCGGTGCCCGTGGCGCAATCGAGGAGAGACTCGTGCCTCGTGCGGGCTATAAACTCGAAGTTTTATCCATTGGGTCACTCAATAAGGTGAGTTTTTCACGAAGGATCAAAACGGGTTTCCAGCTCCCCATCGCACTTTTGAAGTCGATGGGGTTGCTTTTGTCCTTTCGTCCTCAGGCCGTGATCGGAGTGGGGGGGTATGCGGCGGGACCATTGGTATTGATGGCGCGCTTTGCGGGGTTGGGTCGTATTCGCACGGCCGTGATTGAGCAGAATTCGGTGCCAGGTTTTACGAATCGAGTTTTGGGGAGATTCGTGCAGCAGGTTTTTTGTGCGTTTCCGGGGACCGAGCGGTGGTTTACTTCCGCGCGAGTGACGTTGACCGGCAATCCGATTCGCAATGTGATGAAACCCATGGGCCCTGCGTCCCGAGATCCGTTTACGATTTTCGTTTTTGGCGGAAGCCAAGGAGCGCTTGGGATGAATACGATCGTGATTGAGGCACTGGGCTTTTTGCCGGATCTCAAAGATCGATTGAGGTGGATTCATCAAACGGGCGAAGCTGATTTTGAGCGAGTGGCGGCCGCGCACGTGAAGGCGGGGTTTAGCTCCTCGCGAGTGGAGAAGTTTATCTATGAGATGCCAGCGGCTTATGCGCAGGCGTCGTTGTTGATTTGTCGGGCGGGGTCTTCGACGTTATCGGAGATTGCAGCCGTGGGACGGGCTGCGGTTTTGTTTCCGCTCCCGACAGCGGCTGACAATCATCAGGAGAAGAACGCGCGAGTGTTCTCTGATGTGGGTGCGGCGGTGACGTTACCTCAGCGTGAGACGCGAGGAGAGGACCTGGCGCGCGTGATTCGTGAACTGGTGAGTGATTCGGCCAAAATCGCGGAGATGGAGAGCCGGGTTCAGGCTTTCTATCGCCCTGAGGCCGCGCGGGACATCGTTCGAGGTCTGCTGAGCTGATTTCCTTTGAAATAAGCTAGTGATTTAGGCTATTTTCCAGCGATGCAGCTTCATTTTATCGGCATCGGCGGGATTGGCATGAGCGGGATCGCCGAAGTGTTTTTGAATCAAGGTTTCGAAGTTTCGGGCTCCGATCTAGCTGAGTCCGATACGACTCGACGGTTGGCTAAGATGGGTGCGCGAATTGAGATCGGTCATCGGGCCGAGAATATTCGTGGCGCCAAAGTGGTCGTGATCTCGTCGGCAGTGAAAGCATCCAATCCAGAAATCATCGAGGCCAAGCGGCTTCGGATCCCCGTCATCCCTCGCGCAGAGATGTTGGGTGAGCTCATGCGTGGCAAGACCGGGATTGCGGTTGGCGGAACGCATGGCAAGACGACCACGACTTCGATGTTAGCCGCGATTTTGATGGCGGCCGGTCTAGATCCAACACTCGTGATTGGTGGCAAGGTAGATGCGATCGGGAGCAATGCAAAACTGGGACAGGGCAAGTTCGTGGTTGCAGAGGCGGATGAGAGTGATGGTTCGTTCCTTCACTTACCTGCGACTTATGGGATCGTGACGAATATTGATAACGATCACCTCGATCATTTTGGGAGTCTCGCAGCGGTTGAAGACGCGTTTGTGCATTTTGTCGGCAAATTGCCGTTTTATGGCGTCGCGGCTGTCTGTGCCGATGACCCGGGAGTGAGGCGTTGTCTTGATCGGTTTACGAAGCCGGTGGTGACTTACGGATTTTCGAAAGAGTGGGATTTTCATGCGAAGTCGGTGGAGACAAAAGGCGGCGGCTCAAAGTATCTCCTTAGCACGCTTGCAGGTGACTTAGGTTGGATTGAGCTCGATGTTCCGGGGCGCCACAATGTGCTGAATTCGCTAGCGGCGGCGGCGATCGCGACTCGGCTCGAGATCCCTTTTGAAGCGATCCGGCTCGGCTTGAGTGAGTTCAAGGGCGTGAAGCGTCGATTCGAAGTTCGTTGGCAGAATCGAGAAAACAAGCAAATCATCATCGACGATTATGGACATCATCCGACAGAGATTGCGGCGACGCTTGCGGCGGCGCGGAGTTACTGGCCGGGACGAATCATCACGGTTTTCCAACCGCATCGTTATTCGAGGACAGTGCATTGTCGTGAGGGGTTTTTGTCTGCATTTCAAAACAGCGATGTTGTTTTGATCACGGATATCTATGCCGCAGGTGAAGAGCCGATTGCGGGCGTGGATGCAGCGACTTTGAGCAAGGACATCGCGCGGGTGAAAACGCACTCGCAAGAGATCCAGTACGCTGGAGATTTGCAGGCCGCGAAGATGGCGGTGATGAGTCGTTTTGCTAAGGGCGACCTTGTTCTTTGTTTGGGAGCGGGTTCGATCACGAAGTTGCCGGATCAATTGATTGCGGCGCTCGCAGGGGCGGGTACGCAAAATGTGGTCAGTATAGTTGAAGCATGACGACAGAATACTTCAGCGAAAACGCATCGAGTTTTACAGGGCAGATCCTGTTCGATGAGCCGCTCAAGAAGCACACCTATTATCGAATTGGCGGACCGGCGAGAGTTTTGGCCGTTCCCAAGTCGATGGATGATTTGGCGTGGATTTCTCGGGCAATTCAGGTGACGAAGACGCCGTATTTTATTTTAGGTCAGGGTTCGAATCTTTTGGTTTCGGACGCGGGGTTTGATGGTCTCGTGGTCAAAGCTGCGCGAGTGAACCAAGAAGTGACTCTGATTGCTGAAGATCGACTTCGCGTGGGTGCCAGTGTGGCGGTCTCTTCTTTGCTTCGTCGTGGAACGCAAGAAGGGTGGGGGGGGCTTGAGTTTTTGACCGGGATCCCCGGCTCCGTTGGCGGTGTAGTGGTAATGAATGCAGGCACGCATCTGGGTGAGGCCAAAGACCGGATTTTAAAAGTAGAGGTTTTTCAGCTTTCGAACGGCAAAACATGTGTTTTTGAAAACGACGTGCTTCAATTTCAATATCGTAAGAACTTGTTTTTGCCGGTGGATGGTCTCGTGACCAGCACCGAGTGGAAAATCGAAAAACGAGACCCCGCAGCTGTGAAGGCGATTGTAGACGAAACCCTCGCTCGTCGCAAAGCGAGCCAGCCGGTGGATTATCCTTCCTGCGGAAGTGTTTTTAAAAATCCGCGAGAGCACATGATCCACGCTTGGCATGTCATCGAGAAACTCGGGCTGCGCGGCCATCGCATTGGGCGCGCTCAGTTCTCCGAAAAGCATCCGAACTTCATCATCAACCTCGATCATGCGACCGCGGCCGATGTGAAAGCCCTCATCGAGCTCGCTAAATCCCGTGCGCGTGATGAACTCGGCATCGTGCTGGAAGAAGAAGTGCGACATCTGGGGTGAGCCTCACCTTTTGGTAGAGGCTTGCGTCAACTTCGTGAAACGCGAAATCCAGGGTCAACCTCCCGGAGGAGGTTCGACCTGGATTTCACTTTTATGGATAAAGATTACCAGCGCGCTGCGAAGGTAATGTCTGCGCCCTCGTCTTTGGCAAGTTCTTTGCCTGCGCCGAAGTCCTGTTTCGCGTAGTTTTGTGCGATGTATCCTTCGATCCCAATGGTGTAGATATTTTTTTGGCCTGCTAAACTGTTCTCTCCGGCCACGTACTGGGTACCAATCGTTCCCTGCGTGCGTGCCGTTTGGTTGTTACCCGTGATCGCATGGCGATATTCGGCGTAAAGATTGATGACGGCATCGTTGTCTAGGTTATAAATAGCGGTAGTACGACCTCCGACAACAGTGGCGCTTTTGCCGATGTTAATCCACTCGTGACCCACGAAACCGCCGATCATTCCGTTTAATTTAGTGCCGTTGGCTTCGACACCGTTCCCCATCGCGCCCGCTTCGATAAGAACATCAGCCACGGCGACATCTCGGCGGGGAGAGTTGCCCGTTCTGAGTTCAAGCGCACCGTTGCTACGGAGCTCGATATACATAGGTGAAGCGTCGCCTTTGAAGCCGACACCCTCACCTTCACTGAGATCGGTTTCGCCGACGGTGTGGCTATGGTTTTTTTGCAATTCACCCACCTGAAGTGTTTGGTTACCGCTAGCTTCGACCAATAATCCATCGATAGGTCCGAAGTACCCAACGTGCCCGCGCAACTGAAGGATCTGCTTAGTCTCGGTCAAATGGCTCTTCGCGCCTGTTTCTTTTTCGGCTCCGGCACTGGCGTCCACCGACACAGAAGGCGATCCGCCAGCTGTCAGTTGAGGGAGATCGTCCAAAGAATTCCCGGCAAACGCAGGGAACGAAAAGGTGACTGTTGCTAAACTCAAAACAACGACGGATCCAAAATGTTTTTTCATAACTCATTCGTTACGACGAAGTGGGAAGCGATATTGCTTACCGTTGGTCGAAACTTCCTCTCTCTTTGGAATTAGATAGTGCAGCGCACATGCCAAAGGAGCGGTTGTAAAATTTC